>Ga0255055_10000265_pt1 | contig 41713 bp, 36 predicted proteins | sample JV7_2_27_MG_FD_188633 | JGI IMG/M metagenome (GOLD analysis project Ga0255055, IMG submission 188633) | Seawater microbial communities from Jervis Inlet, British Columbia, Canada - JV7_2_27 | ecosystem: Environmental > Aquatic > Marine > Inlet | place: Canada: British Columbia | collected... | reverse complement strand
GATTTGACCAGGGTGACCTTATGGGGTGCGAAATTAAGATTTAATGCTGCCAGCATTTGGCGGGCCTCGGTTTTATCGGGATCTGCGGCAATGACCACCTCCTGGCCCGGCCGCAGGGCAAAATCTACGCCCAGTAAGAAAAAGGTAAAGGCTGTCGGTTGGGCTTTTACGGTTCCCGCAAAGGCCCGCAAGTGATCGTGGGCATGCGTATCCCATTTGGGGTCACCGGTCAACCGTGCTAACCACAGCAGATTCAATAACGATACCGAATTGGCTGAAGGAATCGCACCATCATATAGTTCCTTGGGGCGCACCGGAAGCGTTTCGCTTTCATTGGCGGTGGAAAAAAAGCCGCCGCTGCCCGCATCCCAGAAATCCTTCAGCATTTTTTCCTGAAGTGCGGCCGCCTCTTCAGCGTAAGCTAAATTAAAAGTTGCCTGATATATATTGAGCAGGCCGTAGATCAAAAAGGCATAATCGGCAGCCTGGGCTTCAACGGCGAGCTCACCGTCTCTGAAGCGGTGAAACATGCGGCCGCGGTCATCGTGCATTTTTGTCAGTATGAACTGCGCGGATTTTTCAGCCGCCCGGGCATATTCGGGTTTATTGAGAATGCGCGCGCCCAAGGAAAAAGCTGCCATCATCAAGCCGTTCCAATCGATGAGAATTTTATCGTCTTTTAAAGGATGAATTCGTTTTTCCCGGAACCGGAACAATTTTTCCCGGATTTTTTCCCATTGGGCGGTTAGCTCCTCCGGCTTCAGGTTCAGCTCCTCTGACCATTGTTGGATCGGCCTGTCAAGGTGCAGGATGTTTGCGCCGGTTTTTTGTCCACTGGCTTCTTCTGAAAAATTGCCCTCCGGGTGCAGATTGAACACCTTTTCCCATATTTCTGCCGGCTCAGCGTTCAATACCTTTTGAAACTCCTCGATGCGCCATACATAAAATTTACCTTCCTCACCTTCGCTGTCGGCATCTTCCGCTGAAAAGAAAGCGCCGTCCGGTGATGTCATGTCTCTTAAGACATATGTGAAAATCTCTTCCGCTGTCCGGGCATAGAAAGGATTCCGGGTGACCTGGTAGGTTTCCAGATACGTCTGGGCGAGCAGGGCCTGGTCGTACAGCATTTTTTCAAAATGCGGCAGCAGCCATTGCGCGTCGGTAGCGTAACGGTGAAATCCGAAGCCGACGTGGTCCCAGATTCCGCCCAATCGCATTGCGGTTAACGTTTTCTCGACCATCTTCAGTGCTTTGGCATCCCCGGTACGATGGTGGCAGCGCAGCAAAAAAAGCAAGCGGTGGGGTGTCGGAAATTTGGGGGCGCTTTCGAATCCACCAAATCTGGAATCAAAGTTTTGCCAAATCAGGTCATAAGCATGATCCAGAATGGATTCAGCGGGCACATCGGCAGCTGAATAACTAAAGGCCCGGCCGAGGGCATCCGCAATACCGTCGGCCGAGTTGTGCACCTTGTCGGTTTGAGAGGCCCACAGGTTGTTTATCTGCTGACAGAGTTCGATGAGGCCGGCTTTGCCAAACCGGTTGTTTTTAGGAATGTAGGTGGCTGCGAAAAAGGGTTTTTTATCGGGCGTAAGGAATAGATTTAAGGGCCAGCCGCCGCTGCCGGTTAACATCTGACAGACGGCCATGTATACCGCATCGATATCCGGTCGTTCCTCGCGGTCTACCTTAATACTGATAAAAGTGTCGTTTAAATGCCGGGCAACCGCTTCGTCTTCAAACGATTCTTTTTCCATAACATGACACCAGTGGCAGGTGGCATAACCGATGGAAAGAAAGACCGGTTTGTTTTGCTTTCGAGCAAGATCAAATGTCTCCTCAGACCAGGCGTGCCAGTCGACCGGGTTATGGGCATGCTGCAAAAGATAGGGACTTTTTTCTTTTATTAGCTCGTTGGTAGCCATAGTCTTCTCCTATGGGTAATACCTTGCCGTTAATTTAATGCGGCTTTGTTTGAATATCGAATATCGAGCAAGGAATTTCGAATTTCGAAGTCTACCTTCGGACCCTTTCAATTTTATAACTGAAATGAAAGCTGTTTCAAAAAATAGGTACTCAAATAGTCATCCGCAATGAAAAAAATATTAAGGAGTTCAATTCCTGCACCTAACTCAAGGTCAAGCGCAGCCAATTGTTTTACCCTATTTAACGAATCAACTAATCAACCCTTTAACTATTTTTATCTTTGAGGTGATGGTAGGGCGCGTAGGTGGTCAATCGCGGGTCATCAAGCGGTTTGCCGACGGTGAAATGGTAGAGACTTTGATAGTGATTGTCGCTAAGGCCCATTATTTCATGAACGGCATCATCAAAAAAACAGCCGATACCAGTACCCCTGACACCGTAGGCTTCAGCTTCAAGATACAGCACCTGCCCGATCATTCCGGTTTCCCAGAACAAATGTCGATAGCGATAAGGGGCGGCGGTGATAATGTCTTTAAATTTTGCGATCATTCCCAGCGAGAAAGCACCGGATGCGGCAATATCCTGATGACAGCTGACCATCATGGCTTGCTGCCGGTAATTACCGCAAGAAAGAAGATAGAGCGGAAAATCTGTTTCGACGGGCTCCCAGAGAAAATCGGAGCGAGAGATGCGCTTTATTTCATCAAAATCTTTAGCACACCGCAAAAAAAAATAAAGCCCCGCTGCGATACCCGCCACGTTATGAACAAAAAGGAGCAAATGGGTTGAAGGTTCTATTAATTCGGCATCAAAAGGAGCGCTATGCATTCGTGGCAGGGTTTTATCCAGCATGCTTAAAAACTGGCTTCTGGTGATAGAACCGCTGCGATCCAAATCGGTTGCACTCCTTCGATTTCGGATGATATCCGCGGCGGATAATTGGCCGGGCTCACCAATGGATAATTTACGATTTTCCAGTTTAACCGTGATTTCTGCGGTGGCCGGTTTGCGGGTCAGACGAGCCGTTTGATAGATGATTTCCCAGTTTACACCCTGTTGACTCAACGGGCCCGGTTCGCCAACAAAAGGCAAATCAGCAAATTCAGATATGATTTGAGCTGGCAAATCCCGCGGTATGTGAAATGACGTCAGCGGATGTACAAAACATAAAAAATCGGTGTGCTCCTCTTCTAATTTGCGGAAGCGGATCTGATCAAAACCAAGAACCGCATGGATTGCCTCGTCGGACAGAGCGTTCAAATAGGTCACTTGCCACCCGAACAGATTGGCTGAGAAGCTGACACAGGCCAGTGCATGACCGGCATCGTGATTGCAGTAGCGAAATGCGCGTTCTCCGTATTTCCAGGATTCGCGCCAGAATATACTGCTGATGCCGATTAAAAATCCGTCTACCCCGAAATGCGATAGCATGCGTTGCCATAATTCGGCAGGAATATCGGCGCGATTTTCCAATACATGACCAAGGGCATTGTAATGATAGACACCGCTTTGTTTTGAATTCAGGGGCGGCAGAATCAGATGCGCCTCGGTGGGATGAAGATTTCCGCTTGAAGGGTTTATTCTTAGTGACCACCGGGAACCGGATGCCGCTTTCCAGGCGGATAGCCCCAGAGACAGTTCAAGAAAGCCGCCAACGGACTCAATGGTTACCGGTTGCTGTGGATTTTTTTTTCGATCATATAAATCCCGGTGGGCAGCCGGCGGATCATTTTCCAGCAGCGGTAAGGGCAAAGCGGGCGCTCCCTTATAAGAGCGAAACGGATTCGGCTGATTTTGCCAGTCCATTGAACCCGCAGATCTGGCATAACGATCGTAATGATGCTTCGTCGCTTCGTGATAATTTATGATATCTTCCACTTTTCCGGAAATCATTGTTCGCATTGTTCTCAACGATTAACGAATAACCAATAACGAATAACTGAATCTGGTTATCCAGAAAGAACAAGTGGTATTGAATGTGGGAGCGGCTTGCAGCCGCGACCGTTGAATTCGCGGCTGGAAGCCGCTCCCACAGAGAGTTTATCTAATGGCAACTTGGACTTTCCAGATAAGCAAGTAACTGAATTCTGCTCTGCAGAATTCACTAGAAGGTGTTATAGTGTGTAAACTCCTCAACCTCCCTGCGTTTGGGAGCATTGGAGATTTTAGCAGGATATCCCATGGGTATTAGAACCACCTGTTCATATCCTTCCGGCACTTTTAATGTTTCCGCGGCTTTTACATGATCATATAACCCGACGATAACGGTACCCAGGCCGTGCCTGTAGGCGGTCAGGCAAAGGTTCTGGCAGGCAATGCCCAAATCAAACATAAACCAGTCACCAAATTTGGTTGTTGCCAGGTCTTTATAAAATCCGGAATTTCTCATTTTGGCACAAACAGCCAAAAGGACGGGTGCATCAACGATGGACTTTATGGCGGGATTGCCTTTTGGCGGGAGGGTTTGCTGCAGCTTTTCCCTGATGGAGCGGTCTTTGACGATAATGATTTCCCAGCACTGGTTATTGGTCCAGGATGGCGCCCATTTTACCGCTTCAAGTACCTCATTTAGTATTTCTTGCGGAATTTCCCGGTTTTCGTATTTACGAACGCTTCTTCTGCCCTTGATAATGTCCATAAAATCTTGCATGCTTTTCCTCCTTTTCAGGTGCGGGCGCCGCATGAAAAAAAGGGCGACACCCCCTGGGGTGTCGCCCTTTTTATTTCTCGGTTAGGATATTTAATCGCTACAGTTTCCTGTTGTGCTGCAGCTTCCGCAGGCAGAGTCGCCGGCGTCGAATTCAATGCTGGAATCAATTTTAAACCCGTACCCTAAAAAATCGACCTTTACGGGCTGAGCTTTTTCATGGAACTCTTTTTCCATAATAAATTGAAAACCGTTTACATCGAAGACACTATCGTTATCCTTAGGCTCATCCAGAGCCATGGCCAGGGAGGGGCCTCCTCAGCCGCCGGCATTCAAAAAGATCCGAATCGGCGTAAGCTCTTTGCCTTGAAAGTATTCCTGAATTTGTTTCGCCGCTTCCTCAGTTACTTCAACCATAATATTTTTATCCTCCTTGCATGTTTTCAGCTCAGCTCGGGAAATCTGGCCGCATTTTTGTAGATCCTATTAATGGTAACTATGCGGGTGCAATTTGTCAAATTTAAAATGAATTCTCCCTAACTCGGACAAGCAGTAACCGAAAAGGATAAATTAATCACGAAAGCACGAAAGTACGAAAACACGAAAAGGGAATAAGAAAAATTTCGTGCTTTTTAAATTTCGTGTTTTCGTGGTGAAAAAATTTTTTATAAAATGCAAAGAAATTTCAATTAAATTCCTAAGATATCGATTTTAAATAGGCTTCATATACCGCATAATTCATTTCTGAAAATTGGATGAAAATGATTTTTTGCAGAGACGGATTACGCTTTAAAAACGCATAGCTGGTTTCCACTGCAATTTTACAGGCATCTTCAATCGGATACCGGTATACGCCGCAACTGATGGCCGGAAAAGCAATCGTCGTCAGGTTGTTTTCAAGGGCCAGCTTTAAACTATTTAAATAACAGTTGGTCAGCAGCTGGCTATCCTGCGGCTTTCCGCTGTATACCGGCCCAACGGTATGAATAACATGGCGCGCCGCCAGATTGTATCCCCCGGTAATCCGGGCCTCACCTGTGGGGCAACCGCCGATGGTCCGGCACTCTTCCAACAATTGAGGCCCGGCAGACCGATGAATGGCCCCATCCACGCCGCCGCCCCCTAACAGCTTCGTATTGGCGGCATTGACAATCGCATCCACATCCAGCTGGGTGATGTCGCCCTGCCGGATTTCTATTTTTCCCAATATATCCTTATCCATGTCTTTTCCCCTAAAACTGTTGTCAGATTATCTTTTTTTCGTTCTCATATTGTAGGGTCGGCCACGGCTCGACTGAGCTCGTCGAAGTCCGCACCGACCTAAACCGGCGACGGCGGCCACGGACTCTGACGAGCTACATTCGGCCTGAGCTCATGTCGAAGGCAGCCGAGTCGTGGGCCACCCTGTTGATATATCACTGATATTGAGTTTTTGTTTTATTAGATATTTTTAAATTCTATTTCATAAATGAGGGATTTTTTCGATGGCCAAGGCCGCACAAGGATTTTCGTCGAGGCGTACATTTAGTACGTCGTGGACGCGAAATCCGCGGAGAACGCCGGCCATTGGGAAAATAGCCATTTAGAAATAGAATTTAGAGATCGTACAAGGTTTCATCTCTTATCGGTGCCGGCCGTTTGCCTTTTTTAGCGGCCCCCTTTTTTTCAGGTAAGAGAAAAGGCTCCTCCTCCTCCAACATATCTCCCATTTCGGCCTCGATGGCATCCGGGTCTTCTCCGGCCTCCATGCGCTTTAAAGCCTCATTCATACCGGCACCCAGTTCAAGGCCCGTCATATCGGAAAGCTTTCGCATGAGGTTGGCGGCCTGGCGGGGATCATCTTCGTTGATTTTATCCGCCTCGCCTGCCAGCATATGCATTGCCTTTTCCATTTTATTTTCATCAAACGGCAGATCATCGGTTTCGCTATCCTCTTTTGCTTTGCCGGTATAGGCAAAAGCCGACATTTGTCTGGAAAGGCTCTTTGTTTTGCAGTTGGGGCATTTGGGTTTTTTGGTGGTGTTGACCGATTTTGAAAAAAAATTGAAAATGGTATTGCAGTCTTCACAATAGAATTCGTAGATGGGCATGGCAGCTCCTTAGAACCTATCTCAAAAATGCATTTTACCACACTGAGGCGGGCAAGCGCCCAATGGCTTCGTTGTGAGCCTCCTTAAAATGCTCACTACCACCCGTGTGATGCTGCGCTTTTTCGTCGGCTCACGCCTTGATGAGCGCCTTAATTTAAAAAAATCAGATGCGAAATCCCGCTGGGTAGCGGGGCTCTTGGACGTGATCTACTATTTTTGAGATAGGTTCTAGAAATTTAATTTAAATTTCTCATTAATTTTCATGCAAGATTCAGATATTAAAATAATAGAAAGCGGCGCATTGCTTGTCAACCGGAATAAATGCCCGTTGACTTGCGAGTGGGCGTTTGTTATGGCAGCCTGAACTGATTAAGAATGAAAGGAGACCAAAGACTCATCATGGAAAGAACACTGGCAATCATTAAACCCGACGGCGTTTCACGCGGAATTATCGGCGAGGTGATTAAGCAGCTGGAAAACAACGATTTTAGAATCGTGGCGATGAAGCTGGTTCATCTGTCAAAAAAACAGGCAGAAGGCTTTTATGCGGTTCATCAGGGGAGGCCTTTTTTTGAAAGCCTGACCGATTTTATGAGCTCCGGGCCGGCAGTGGTGATGATACTCGAGGGTGAAAATGTCATTGCCCACTACCGTGAACTGATGGGTGCTACCGACTACAAGGAAGCCGCAGAGGGGACCATCCGCAAAGAATTTGCAACCGATATTGAAAAAAATGTGGTCCATGGTTCGGATGCTCCGGAAACCGCTGTTTTTGAGATGAGCTATTTTTTCAACAACCTTGAAACGGTCAGCTGATGCCCGCAACCGTCAACCGGGAGAATGTTTCCATTATTCTGAGCCGGCCCCGCTACCCGGAAAATATCGGTGCGGCGGCCCGGGCCATGCGCAACATGGGATTTGAACAGCTGATTGTGGTGGATCCGCAAAATTGTGACCTGTCCCGGGTTCTAAAAATGGCGACACATGCCGCCATTGAAGTGGTCGAAAAAATGGAGGTTTATGAAGACCTGCAGACTGCTCTTGGGCCTTTAAACCATATTGTCGGCACCACCGCCCGTCTGGGGGGGCAGCGGCAGCTTGCGGGTTCGGCACTCAGGCTGGCGTCAAAACTGGCGCCCATTTCCGAGAATAATCGGGTGGGGCTTTTGTTTGGCCCTGAAGACCGCGGGCTGACCAATGCGGATATGCGTTTATGCCACGAACTGGTCAACATCCCCACCGCTGAATTTTCATCATTGAATCTGGGCCAGGCCGTGATGATCATTTGCTATGAATTGCGGCGCTTCAATCAACCCAAAGCTAAAACGTTTGTGCCGCGTCTTGCCAACCGGCATGAACTGGAGGGCATGTATGCGCAATTGAAAGATATTCTGGTCAGAATCAGCTATATTCAGCCTGACAATCCCGATTATTTTATGAATAATATCCGCCATTTTGGCACGCGCATGAAACTGCGGGCCAAAGAAGTGAGCATTATTCGCGGCATTTGTCGACAGATTGACTGGTATGGCCGGAAATGCTTGCAGAATGGACTGGAAACGGAAGAGGATAAGCGATGCGATTGATTCGATTTGGGGCCGTCGGTCAGGAAAAGCCGGGGCTGTGGCAGCAGGGCAGAATCGTGGATTTAAAATCCATTTTTCCCGAAATTCCGGATATCGGTGAAGCTTTCTTTAGAGACGGGTGGCTGCAGCGCATCGAGAGCGTAGAAGACACCGGCAAGAAAATGGAAGTCCGGATCGGCTGCCCGGTGTGCCGGCCTTCCAAGATTATATGCCTGGGTTTAAATTATCTCGATCACAAAGAAGAAAGCGGATTTGAAAAACCCCCAAAACCGCTTTTATTCTGTAAAACTGAGAATACCCTGACCGGACCGTTTGACCCGATCGTGTTGCCTCAAAGCTGCGGTCAAATCGATTGGGAGGTTGAACTGGCGGTTGTCATTGGACGGGAAGGCAAGCGCATTTTAGCTGAAGATGCCTTGAAATATATTGCCGGATTTTCGGTGATGAACGACGTTTCCGGCAGGGAGGCGCAGTTTGCAGATTCCCAGTGGTTTCGAGGCAAATCCTTCGATACCTTTGCCCCGTTAGGCCCCGCACTGGTAACCATTGATGAGGTCCAAAATTTTCAACATTTAAAATTAACAGCGCGTGTCAATGGGAAAATCATGCAGGACGGCAGCAGCGCCGATATGATATTTGATATCCCCGCCATCATCGCTTTCATCAGTGAAGACATAACACTTCTGCCGGGCGACATTATTTCCACGGGAACACCTTCGGGCGTCGGCATTTTCAGGGACCCTCCGGTACTGCTAAAGGCGGGAGATGTTGTTGAATGCAAGGTGGAAAATATTGGAACGATCAGCAACACGGTAACAGACGGATCGTAAACGCCCGCCCTTAAGTGACCCCGCTTTGCGGGATGAAGCATCTGGTCTTATTACGGTCAGGAGCTCCACTTGCAGATGAAAGCCTGCGACTCGTGTAAAATTCAGGTATTAATTTTTGGTTGAAGCTGCATCAATAACCTTGCCTTGATTCATTCTCAGAACGTGAGTGATACAGTTTAATTTTTCCGCTTCCTGATCCGGCACATAGATTAAATTCGTAGGGGTGCGGCTTCCGATATATTCAAAAATGGCTCGTAATTTTGATTTATTTTTGATATCCAGCCCCTGAAAGGGCTCATCTAAAATAAGAAATTCAGGAGATTTAACCATGGCCCGGCCGATGAGAACCAGCTGACGCTGGCCGTGGGAAAGGCGGCCGAATTTTTGGTCGGCCAGGTCGGCTATATCTAAAAGCCGGGTCCAGGCCCTGGCAACGGACAGTTCATCAGAACTGCACCGTCGAAACAGACCGTTTGAATCAAAAAAACCCGAACAGACGACATCCAAGGCGTCGATATTGTTGCGCTGGCGCAGCTGCAGGTCGGATGAAATATAGCCGATTTTTTCCCTTATATCCCAGATGCTTTCACCGCTGCCTCTTTTTTTTCCAAACAGATAGATATCATTGGCATAGACTTGCAGATTGTCTCCCCGGATCAGAGTTAAAACCGTCGATTTGCCGGCGGCCGTCGGCCCCAGGATGGCCCAGTTTTCGTTTTCTCTGACGACCCAGTTAAATCCATCGAGGATCAGTTTGGGGCCGTATTTGACCGTTACATTTTTCATCTCAATTAAAACCCGTGGTTCATCGGCTTTTTCATTTTGAGGGGGCGCCGGTTTTTTCCCCTTAAACCGGGGCAATGCGCTTATTAATTTGTGCACATCCGGTTGATTCGATCGGTCTGCGATTTCGTATACATCGTCGATGATCCCCGACCTAAAAACATCTTCTTTTCTGCCGTCCATGTGAATCCGGCCGCGCTTTAAAAACATGACGTGGGTTATTTCCTGCACAATTTCTTCGAACCGATGGGTAATTAAAATAAGCTGGATATTTGTTTGGGCTAACGCATTGATGGTATCTGCCAGAAAATTCCGTGATTGCTCATCCAATCCATCGAAGGGCTCATCTAATATCAGCAGTTTCGGACGTTTGATTAATGCTTTTGCGATTAAGACGGTATTCATATCCCCGGTGGACAATGACTTTATATCTCTTGCCAGCAGAGCTTGAATTCCGATTTTTTCGGAGATCTCATTCAAACGCTTTTCATTGTGAATCCCATTGTCGGGGTTTAGCAGTCGATTTAAAATGATTTGTTTTACCGATGTGATTTCATTTGTTTTGCCGCTGAACTCCCGAAATCGATCTTTGAGGTTTTCGCGTTCGATAATATCGCGGTGCAGCTCAGGCGAAACATATCCTATCGCATTTGCGACAACTGCCGGATTCTGACGATCTTCTTTTGAAAAATGATATAGGATGTTGCCCCTGACAACCGGGACTTCACCCAAAAGGGATCTGGCGAAAGTCGTCTTGCCCGATCCATTGGGCCCCAGTATGGCCCAGTGCTCATTGGAATTGATTTGCCAGGAGGTGTTCTGAAGATAGGGTCGGTCTCGCAAACGAACGGTTATGTTTTCTAAGGTTATGAGGGGTTCGGGTTTCATGTATTCAATAGTGGCTATCGGCGTATTCCACCCAGCCGCCGGCTTCCACCAGTGCCCGGTCAAAGTCAGATAGCGGAAAATTGATCTCTTCTTTTATTTGGCCCGTCTCAATGATGAGCAGCTGTTTTTCCAGATGGGTTGTTACGATTGTTTCCTGATTTGCGTGGGATTGAAAGAGATGATCGATGGTAGATACCGGCAGCTCAACTGCCAGCATGCCGCAGTTGAACATATTTTGCCTGAAAATACGGGCGAAACTTTCGGCAATGACCAGATTGATTGCGTTGGCCTCCAGTGCCCAGGGTGCATGTTCTCTGGATGACCCACAGCCGAAATTGGCACGACTGATGATAACGTTTTTGCCGGGGATATCACGGCTCATATCAAACCCGTCCAGTGTTATATCTTCAAACAGATGCGCTCCGAGAGCCACCTTGGAGATTTCGGTCAGATATCTGGCTGCAATAATTTCATCGGTATTGATATCCGCTCGATCCAGAAACAAGGCCTTGCCGCTGAAGCTTTTCATTTTTTCTTCCTCTTGAAAAGTGGTGAATTGGTGATATGACCGGAAATAGCGGAGGCAGCGGCGGTTGCCGGACTCATTAAATGGATCATGCCGCCTTTTCCCATGCGGCCGCTGAAATTACGATTGGTGGTAGATGCGCACACTTCGCCTTCCGCCAGAACGCCGGTGCTCATGCCCAAACAGGCACCGCAGGTCGGATTGGTTACACAAAAGCCGGCGTCCATAAAGATGCTCATTAGGCCCTCATCCAGCGCCTGTTGGAAAATTTTTGGTGTTGCCGGTGATACGATTCCGCGGACATGGTCACTAATTTTATGCCCTTTTAATACCTGCGCGGCGATTCTCAGATCTTCGATCCGGCCGTTGGTACAGGACCCGATGTAAATCTGATCAATTTCAGTGGCATTCATCTCCTTTACCGGACGCACCTGGTCCGGTTTAAATCCATGGGTCACCAGAGGCTCCAGCTGCGATACATCGTGTTCAATTTCCGCTTCGTAAGTGGCGTCAGCATCCGGCCAGAATTTCTTAAATGCCTCCAGAGCGGTGCTTTTATTGGCATATTCATCCTGAATAAACGGCCACAGATATTCAAGCGTCGTTTGATCCGGATAGCAAAGGCCGCTGGTGGCGCCGGCTTCAACAGCCATGTTGCACAGGGTCATGCGGGCATCCATGCTCATGGCCGTGACCACCGGTCCGCTAAATTCAACAATCTTATTGGTGGCGCCGTTAACGCCCAGCCTGCCGATGATCGACAGGATAACGTCTTTGGCAAACACCCCGGCCGGCAGTGTGCCGGTAATATCGATTCTGATGGTTTGCGGATAATGGAAGGCGCAAATTCCTTTAAAAATACCGACTTCAAGGTCCGTCGTCCCAACTCCGGCGGCAAAAGCGCCGAAGGCGCCGTGGGTGCAGGTATGCGAATCTCCCATAATGATGGTATGCCCCGGTCTGACAAAACCTTTTTCCGGGAAAAGAACATGACAGATGCCATTTCTGCCGATATCAAAAAAATCATGGATCCGGTGACGCCGCGCCCAATCCCTTAAAATTTTTCCCTGGTTGGCGGTTTTTGAGTCTTTGGCAGGGGTGACATGGTCGATTACCGCTTTAATCTTGCGGGAGTCAAAAACCCGGTCTTTGCCCCTCGCGATTAGATCGTTGATCGCCACCGGGGTTGTAATCTCGTGACAGAAAACGGCATCGAGGCGCAACACGTGAATATTATCGGCGGGATTGTCGATGCGGTGGGAATCGAAAATTTTTTCAGCAACTGTTTTACCCATAATGGTCCTCAAATAATATAAGCGCTAATTTTTTTTTACCTGCTTATCTGGAAAGTCCAAGTTGCTATTAGATAAACTCTCTGTGGGAGCGGCTTGCAGCCGCGAATTCAACTGTCGCGGCTGCAAGCCGCTCCCACATTCAATACCACTTGTTCTTGCTAAATAACCAGTTTTTTTTAACCTGTAGATTATAATGCTCAAACTAAATATAAGGCACTAGGCGTCCCGCACCCCCGCAGGATGCGGGATTTCGCATCAGATCTTATTTATCACATTCCGCATTCCGAAATCCGAATTCAATCTGACTCGGACTTCAGCACCGCCAAAAATGCCGATTGGGGAATCATCACCTTCCCGACCATTTTCATGCGTTTTTTGCCCTTTTTCTGTTTTTCGAGCAGTTTGCGTTTGCGTGTGATGTCGCCTCCGTAGCATTTGGCCGTGACATCTTTTCTCAGGGCCGAGATTGTTTTACGTGCGATAATATTTCCGCCGATCGCTCCCTGAATCGCAATTTTAAACATCTGCTTTGGAATTTCCTGTCTCAGCCTTTCACAGGCTACTCTCGCTCTGGCAACGGCATTGTCTTTGTGTACCAGCTGCGACAATGCATCCACCCGTTCGCCATTAATTAAAATGTCCATTTTCACCAGATCGGTTTCCCGATAATCGATCAAATCGTAATCAAAGGAGCCGTAACCCTGAGTTATGGATTTGAGCCGGTCATAAAAGTCATAAATGACTTCTGCCAGAGGCATCTCAAAAATCATTTCGAGGCGATCACTGGTGAGATAATGGTAGGTTTTGTTGATCCCGCGCCGATCAAGGCACAAATTCATCACCGCACCCATGTAACGATCCGGGATGATAATGGACGCCCGTATATATGGCTCTCTGGTCGTCTGAATCCGGGTCGGCTCTGGGTAGTATGCGGGGTTATCGATGGTTATTTCAGAGTCATCATTCATGACCAGCTGATACTGAACCGATGGTGCTGTCAGAATAAGCGAAAGGTTGTATTCACGTTCCAGTCTTTCCTGTACTACTTCAAGATGCAAAAGCCCTAAAAATCCGCAACGAAAGCCAAAACCCAGCGCCACCGATGTATCTTTTTCATATGCCAGCGCGGCATCATTTAATTTAAGCTTTTCCATGCCGACTGCCAGTTCATCGTAGCCATCCGATGCCGTGGGATAGATGGATGAAAAAACCACTGATTTTGCTATTTTAAATCCGGGCAGGGGAGAATCGCAGGGTTGATCTTTATGGGTGATGGTATCTCCGCAGCGGGTATCGCTGATCGTCTTTATTCCGGCAATAAGGTAACCCACCTGGCCGGCGGAAAGCGTTTTCATCGGGATGCGTGCCAGCTGAAAAATGCCGACTTCCTCGACCCGGTAAGTGGCCCGGTTGGACATGAAAATAAGGGTATCTCCCGGTTTTATCTGTCCATGGAAAATGCGCAGATGGACAACGGTGCCGCGGTAGGAATCATAATAGGAATCAAAAATAAGCGCCTGTAACGGTCCGTCAATATTGCCGCTCGGCGGCGGTAATTCCCTGACAATGGTTTCAAGGACCTGTTCAATTCCAAGCCCCTGCTTGGCTGAAACCTGAAGTGCCGTCTCCGGATCCAGTCCCAGATCCTCGTCGATCTGCATCAGTACGCGGTCTATATCGGCAGATGGAAGGTCGATTTTATTAATGATCGGTATTATTTCAAGATTATGCTCCAGCGCCAGGTATAAATTGGCCAGGGTCTGAGCTTCGACTCCCTGGCTGGCATCAATCAGCAGCAATGCCCCTTCACAAGCAGCCAGAGCTCGCGAAACTTCGTAAGTAAAATCCACATGTCCGGGAGTGTCAAGCAGGTTTAAAAAATAGGCCTGTTTATCATTGGCTGTGTACGGCAGGCAAATCGTCTGACTTTTTATGGTGATCCCGCGTTCCCGCTCAATATCCATGGTATCGAGAATCTGGTCTTTAAAATCACGGTCCGAAACGATATCGGCAGCCTGGATGAGCCGATCGGATAAGGTGGATTTGCCGTGATCAATATGGGCAATAATGCTGAAATTTCTAATATTTTTCATTTTAAACGTCGCTTTTGCCGAGCCCGCTGTTGTATCTTAATTTCGATAGGCACTTGAAAGTGTTGAAGAATCTAAAAGTCAGTTGACACAAATCGTCTTTCTGGATATATTAATAGAATAAATCAAATAAAAGCGCTTACCTATCAAATTTTTTCAAATACTGTCAACCCCGGTTCTCCGGGCGGGCCCAGGCAAACTTTTTAGTGACACTGATGAAAAAAAAGAATTCTGACATTCATGTGTTAATCGTTGATGATGACTTAAGCGTCAGAAATACGATGCAGGAATATATTACCAATGCCGGGTTTAGCTCTCTGACAGCCGCCACTGCTGAAGAAGCTCTTGAATTAGTTGAAAAAAAAGATTTTGCCGTCGTCATCACCGATATTCGGCTGCCGGGACTGGGCGGCCTTGAACTCACCAAAGTTATCAAGAAAAAAAACGGGGTCGATGTCATTGTTGTGACCGGATACAGCGACGACTACTCCTATGAGGAAGCCATCAATACCGGTGCCAGTGACTTTGTCATCAAACCGGTGCGGCTTGAAGAGCTGCTGCTCAGGCTGAAGCGGGTGCTTAAAGAGCGCCAGCTCAGCACCGAACGCACCCGGATGATGCAAAAGCTGCAAAAACTTGCCACCACGGACGGTCTCACCAAACTTTACAATTCACGCTCATTTTACACCCAGCTTGAATTGGAAGTGGACCGTTACAACCGGTACCGACATCCACTTTCACTTCTGCTGCTGGACATTGATAACTTCAAAGAATTCAACGACACTTTTGGACATCTGGAAGGTGATAAGGTGCTGGTCCGATTCAGCCTGATCATTAAATCCTGTCTGAGAACAAATGACTCTGCCTATCGTTATGGCGGTGAGGAGTTTACGGTGATCCTTCCGGAAACAAATGGTGACGAGGCCAAAACGGTGGCCCAACGCATCCGCTCCAGTCTGGAAACTGAAAATTTTTCGCCGACACCCGATAAGAATGCGAAAATTACCATCAGCGTCGGGGTCACCCAGTATTTTCCGAAAGAAGAATTGTCCGCATTTATCCGTCGAGCAGACCGGGCCATGTACCTTTCCAAGAAAAATGGGCGTAACCGCGTCTCCGTCCTGCTGGCCGAACCCCCTGTAAAATCCAAACCAAAAGCCTAGAAGCATCCAAAGTGACTAAAATGAACTAAAGTTTGAAGTGCCTAAAGTTAAGGTGTCACTTCGCTCCGTCCTTTATAAAAAGACAGAATTCCTTAACTTTAGTCACTTTAGATCACTTATAACTTTAGATCACTTGTTTTTGTAAGCACCTCTACGCGTTAATGGTGATTTTGAGGTACAAATCACCCATTTCGCGCGTACCCGAGCGCTGTCCCAGACCTTTCAGCCGCAGGACGGTGCCTTCCTGAATTCCGGCTGGCACCTTTACGTTAAACATCCTTTTTTGAAATCCTAACGGAATATTGACCAGTTTACGGGTACCGTTGACGGCCTCATGCGGCGTGATCTTGATCAGGCCGTACAAGTGCGGGTCCTCTCCGGAACTTGCCGGACGAATGACCTGCAGACGCGGTGTTTTTCTTTTGACAGTGAATTTACGCATCTGACGGGATACCCCTGTTTCCGGCAGAGCGGCAAACAGTTTTAAAAACACCATGCCGAATACAAACCCGCCGATATGCGCCCACCAGGCAATGCCGCCCGCGGCTCCCTGGCTGCCGGCGGCATTGATAAACTGCAAGAGGAACCACAGACCGAGAAATACATATGCCGGAATATTAAGAAAATAGGGAATAAAAAAAATCGGAATGAGTGTTAGAATTTTTGATCTGGGATGTAGAATAAAATAGGCACCCATGACGCCGGCAATGGCGCCGCTGGCACCGATCGTCGGCAAATTCGACTGCAGGTTAAATGCCAGGTGGGAAAGCCCGGAGGCGATACCACACAGCAGGTAAAATAGCGCGTAGCGGATGGGCCCCAGGCGGTCTTCCACGTTATCCCCGAAGATATAAAGGGACCACATGTTGCCGAGAATGTGCCAAAAGCTACCATGTAAAAACATAAATGAAACCAGTGAAAAAACCTGCTGGCCCGTGGTAAAATATTCGGCAATCTGGGGAATCGAGTAGCGCGCCGGAACCAGACCGTAGATATAAATGAATCGATTGAATTCAGGGCCCTGCAGAAGTTGAATAAAATAAACGACAACGTTGATTCCGATAATTGCGGTGTTAACAACGGGGTAATTTCGGGTAGGCGTTGTGTCGCGCAGAGGGATCATTTTTGTTACGGTTAGGAAGTTTCAAATTCTCTGATGCGCTCCAGATGGGACGCTAATTTTTGCTGTTTTTCCTCAAGGCGGGAGTGTTTTGCCTGCACCTGCTCAACCACATCATGCGGCGCCTTGTTAAGGAAATTTTCATTTTCCAGCTTTTTTGAAACCGCTGACAGCTCTTTTTCCAGTTTATTCATTTCTTTTTCAAGCCGCCGGGTTTCTCTGCTGAAATCGATGATTCCTTCCAGGGGAATAAATATGGTGGCCCCGCCAACCACAGCCGTGGCTGAAGATTTTGGCCTTGCGGTGCTCTCGTTGACGCTGAAAGCGTTCAATTTGGCAAGGTTGATAATGATGTCCCGATGCTGCTCAATTGCGGTTTTGATATTGGAATCCCTGGTTTGAACCGTGGCCGCCAGGTTAACGGAAGGCGAAATATTCATTTCGCCCCTGATGTTTCGGACAGCGGAAATGAGCTCGATTAACAGATTCATTTCAGATTCTGCCGCATTTTCAGTGCTGATATCAGGGCGGTTCTTACCATCTACCGGGAATGCGGCCTTCATAATAGATCCCCGGGTTCCGGGCATTTTGTGCCAGATTTCTTCAGTGACAAACGGCATAAACGGATGCAGCAGGATCAGGGTGTCATGCATGACGCGCCATAAAACCCCGAGGGTGGTTTCCTTTTTTTGCGGACCTTCTTTTTCATACAGAGCCGGTTTGATCGCCTCAAGATACCAGTCACAAAATTCGTGCCAGACAAAATTGTAGATCCCGGAGGCCGCATCGTTAAAACGGTAGCTATCGAGAGCCTCGGCCACTGTCTGTGTGGCCCGACTGAGTCGTGATAGAATCCAGCGGTCCGGAAGCGAGAGGCTCTTGAAGTTGATTTTCTCGTATGGCTGATCGATATGCATCAGTGCAAATCGGGCGGCATTCCACAGTTTGTTCACAAAATGACGGTATCCCTCGATGCGCTTTTCCGACATTTTGACATCCCGGCCCTGGGCCGCAAAAGCCGCCAGAGTAAAGCGGAATGCATCGGTGCCGTACTGCTCGATTACCGTTAACGGGTCGATGACGTTGCCCGTTGATTTGCTCATTTTTTTGCCTTTTTCATCGCGAACGAGCGCATGAACATACACGTCTGTAAAGGGAACATCTTTCATGAATTGGATGCCCATCATCATCATACGCGCCACCCAGAAGAAAAGGATGTCAAAGGCGGTTACCAGGACCGATGTGGGGTAAAACGTTTTTAAAAGAGGGGTCTTATCCGGCCAGCCCATGGTTGAAAACGGCCACAGGGCCGAACTGAACCAGGTATCGAGCACATCGGTTTCCCGCACCAGTTTTGTTCCGCCGCATTGGGTGCAGGACCGGGGTGCTTCCATGGAAACGATCATTTCATCACAACCCTCACATGTCCAGGCCGGTATCTGATGACCCCACCAGATCTGGCGGGAGATACACCAATCGCGGATATTTTCCAGCCAGTCATAATAGGTCTTTGTCCATATATCGGGTATGATGCGGGTCCGGCCGGATTTAACGGCTTCAATCGCTTTTTGTGCCAGGGGTTTTACTTTTACAAACCATTGTCTTGAAAGATTCGGTTCCACCATTGTGTGGCAGCGATAACAATGCCCGACGCTGTGTCGATAGGGTTCGACTTTTTCAAGCAGTTTTTCTTTTTTCAAAGCCTCAATCACCGCCTTGCGGGCTTCAAAACGATCAAGACCTGCAAAATTTCCGGCATCCGGCGTCATTTTGCCGTCGTCTCCGATAACCTTAACCGCGGGCAGTCCGTGGCGCATTCCGATTTCAAAGTCATTGGGGTCATGGGCCGGTGTTACCTTCAACCCGCCGGTGCCGAACGACATATCCACATAGCTGTCTTTGATGAGTGGAATTTCTCTGTCCATCAACGGGAGGGTAACAGATTCTGATTTAAGGTCCCGGTAGCGTTCATCATCCGGATGCACGGCCACAGCCGTATCACCGAGCATCGTCTCGGGTCTCGTGGTGGCAATCACAATAACGCCGCCACCTTTCGTAAACGGATAGCGGATATGAAACAGATGACCTTCGCGTTCTTCATGTTCGACTTCAAGGTCGGCCAGAGCCGTGTGGCATCGATGACACCAGTTGATGATGTAATCGCCACGATAGATAAGGCCCTCATGGTAGAGGTCAACAAAGACCTTGCGCACCGCTTGAGACAATCCCTCATCCATGGTGAAGCGTTCCCGCTTCCAATCACAGGAAGCGCCGAGCCGTTTTAACTGATTAATGATTTCGCCGCCGTACTTTTGGCGCCAGTCCCAGACCGCCTCGATAAATTTTTCTCTGCCCAGCTGATGGCGATCGGTGCCCTCGGATGCCATTTTTTTTTCGACGACGTTTTGAGTGGCGATTCCGGCATGATCCGTTCCCGGCATCCAAAGCACATTGTCTCCGCGTAACCGCCGGTAGCGGCAAAGAACATCCTGCAGGGTGTTGTTGAGCGCGTGGCCCATATGCAAGACACCGGTAACATTCGGGGGCGGGATAACAATCGAATAGCCTTTCTTGGGGCTTTTTTCTTCGGCAGCAAACAAACCCTGCTCTTCCCAGTATTGATACCAGCGTTTTTCAACTTCATGCGGCTCGTAGGCCTTTTCAAGTAAATTTGAACTCATTAGATAACCGTTCCTCTATCGGACTGCTCAAACAGGAAACTCAAATTGATGATTGTGGCCCCTGAAAGCAAAAAGGGGATTATTGAATAATCCCCTGCTATTAGCATAGTCGTGCTTGAAAATATAGTTTTTTATTTATCAGATGTTATCATCGCCGCCGTCATCCAGCAAAGTTTTTTTAAGCCGATCGATTTCATTTGAGACCGCTTTTTCGATGATCTCGGTAATCATGGATTCAATTTTACCGGAAAAATTTTGCTGAATGATCCGTTCGATGGATTTTTCGATATGTTCCTGGCTGGCAACTTCCAAACCGGCTTGCCCGAAAACCGGTAGCGGTTCCTCGGATGGTTCGAGGTCTGCGATCTCAATATCTTCATTTTCGGTTTCATCGCCGGTGTCTGATACAGCCGCTTCGATCGCTTCTGCGTCTGATTCAGCATCTTCGTCGAATTCGGTCTCCGATTCGGAATCATCGAAAAAAATGGTGTCCAGTCGGTCAATTTTTTCTGAAATTTCACTGGAATCGATATTAAAATCAAATTCTTCCGTACCAGATGCCTGGTCCGCCAGATTAATCTCGGATTCGGCCTCAATTCCCAGCGAGCTTGTTAAATCATCTTCGAAATCATCATCGATTCGAATTTCTTCAACTAACGAATCATTGATGAAGTCTTCAAGTTCAACATCTTCAACATCCGCACTGGGACCGTCAAACTGGATAATTTCGTTTTCGATTTCTTCACGCTCCGTTTCTTTATCCGTTTCCGGTACGTCGTCTTCTTCCGTTAGGTCGTCTTCCCCCACGTCAATCAATTCCAGAAATTCTTCTTCGGGCTCTAATTCTTCACTGACATCTGATAGGGTAATCATCTCGTTAGTCTCTTCGGATAAGATGTCCTCAAATTCAGTGATCTCTACCACCTCGTTGGCAGCATCTGCTTTTAGGGGTTGTTCATCCACAAGAGGCGGTATTTCAGCCTCATCTTCGTCTTCCTCCTCAAATGCAAGGTCATCGGCCAGATGGACGACGCTTTGCGGGTCATCGGTTTCTTCGCTCAGGGCATCCAGGCCGATGATTTTTTCTGCAGCCGGCTCATCCCCCGGCATGTCCTCATTCATTTGATCCTTTAAGTCGATTTCCGTCTCTTCTGCCATTGGCGGAGGCGTGACTTCGTCTTTGAGTTCGATAATTTCATCATCGTCAGCGGAGTCTTGAATCAATGTCTCGCTCAGGTCAAGCTGCAGCTTTTTATCAGTTTTTTGTTCTTGCGGAGGTTTTTTATCATTGCCATCCATATTTTCCACCGTTGTCCAAAAAAGTTAAAGGTAGCCGAAAAGCTACCAACGCACTATTATGTTTAAAAAAAATTATCATATGGTATAGTGTAAGTCAAGTTATTTGATCGCAAGCTATTTCCCGGAAGGCCTTGAAAAACGAGTGTTTTTGCAACAAAAGGATAAATCTATGCGCTATTTTTTTATTGAATCCAAGGCGCTGCAGAAGCCCACTGTTGTCATTGAGGGCTCCGAGGTGCGCCACATTAAAAATGTTCTGCGCCTAAAGCACGGCGATAAGATCCGCTTGTTTGACGGGGAGGGGTTTGAATATGAAGCCGGCATTCAACGATTTTTAACCGATCGGGTTGAAATAAAGATTTTGCGCAAATTTCCGGGAAGGACAGAATCCCCCGTACAAATCGGGTTGGCACAGGCACTGCTGAAAGAAAAGAAGATGGATCGTTTGCTGCGGCATCTCTGCGAGCTCGGCGTGACCCGATGGATCCCGTTTATCTCCGAGCATTCCGTTCCCAGACCCGCAGAAAAACGATTATTTGCCCGGGCTGAAAGATGGAACAAGATCGCTAAAGCGTCATGCAAACAATGTCAGCGGTCGAAGCTGCCCGAGATCATCAAGACACTGTCCTTTGAGGAAGTATTGGACTATGGTCAATCCTGTGATTTGAAAATCGTCTTTTATGAAAATGAATCCGCTACGCTCAAATCTCTCATAGAACCATCTGCGCCGTCGGCCCCGCGAAAGATTCTTTTGATACTAGGGCCGGAGGGTGGTTTTTCCGATCAGGAAATCGGAAATGCCCGGGCGGCTGGCTGTGTCGTCGCCGGATTGGGCTCCCGGATCCTGCGTGCTGAAACCGCTGCGATTGCCGCCTGCACTCTGACGCAATTTCTTTTTGGAGATATGGGCTAAAAATATCTTGACAAAAAAGGGTGTATTTAATAAAAATTTTTGTTTAAATTTAAGTATTAAAATCAGTGAGATTCAGAGAGCCGAGGTAGCTCAGTCGGTAGAGCAGGGGACTGAAAATCCCCGTGTCGGCAGTTCGATTCTGTCCCTCGGCACCAATAAATTAAGGGGTAACGGTATATACTGTCGCCCCTTTTTTTATTTAATGAATATCCTCCTGCTTTTGACATGAAATCTTGCATATAGTTCTCAGTTTATGTGCATATTCGCTCAGAAGCGCAAAAAATCAATTTCGTTCCGTTACCTTGACAATTTTTTAAAAATGCATTAAAAATGGTTCCATAATGGTTCCATTTGATATTTCCAAGGAGAAATTTTGTTATGCCAACAATAACTGTGAAAAATATGCCCGATGATATTTACGAGGATCTTAAAAATAGCGCCAGCATTCATCGCCGCAGCATCAATAGCGAAGTCATTTTTTGTATCGAAAAGGCTGTGCGCAGCCATCGATTGGATCCGAATGAGTTTTTCACTAGAGTTGAAGCCATGCGAAACAAAATTGACGTTCCACCACTTACGGATGCGCTCCTGCGTCAAGCTAAAGGAGAAGGCCGGCCGTGATTGTAGCGGACACGAATCTGATTGCCTATTTTTTTATCAAAGGTGAGTTCACCGATCAGGCTAATGCGGTATTCCATAAAGATCCCGAATGGATTGCACCGCTTTTATGGAGAAGCGAATTTCGAAATGTTCTTGCACTTTACATTCGAAAAGGGTTTCTGAATCTTTTTGAAGCAGTCGATTTGATACAAGAATCTGAACTTCTCATGAAGGGGATGGAATATCTCATACCTTCGCTGAACATTCTGAAGCTAACAGAAGAGTCACAATGTTCGGCATACGATTGTGAATTTGTGGCATTGGCTAAGCAGTTTGATTTAGAACTGGTAACTTCAGATACTCTCATTCTTAAAAAGTTTCCCGGCATAGCTGTGCATATGTCGGAGTTCATAAAAACAAGTTGAGACCCTGTTCTTGAAATTTCAAAAAACCGGTCTAAAATTTCTCTTGACGGCAGCTTGTTCGCGTCCGGAGCATTCGATCGCCGAAGGCGATTAAAATTCTGTCCCTCGGCACCAGAATGAAAAGCTCCAGAGGTATTTCTCTGGAGCTTTTCGTTTTTAGGCGGATATTGCGTCTTAAACGACTCATTTTGGCCCTAAAATAGGCTGTTTAAGGCCCAAAAAAGGGCTATATTTTGATCTAATCTGAGAAATATCAATAAGTTGCTGCGGCCTGATAATCATTCCACCTCATTCCATCTGTCCCTGTTGACATGCCAGTTACTATAGCATATTATATGCTATAAACAGGGAGGGATGTTATGGGGACAACGAAAACTGCCTCAGCCAGAGCATTGATTGACCCGCAAATAAAAAGGGAGGCTGAAGCCATTCTTAAAAAATTGGGTCTTTCAGTGTCAAAATCATTTGAGCTCTATTATCGCCAGATTATCGCCCACCGGGGGTTGCCTTTTGAACTTCAGATTCCCAATGAAAAAACAATGAAGGCAATTGAAAATTCAAGGCAGGGCAAAGGAAAAACCTTTTCCTCCGCCGAAGATTTATTTGATGACCTTGGAATCTAAGCCATGCGATCAATCCGGCGTGATACTCAGTTCAAAAAAGATGTCAAGCGACTCAAAAAGTGGCACAAGGATTTTGAGAAGCTTAAAACCATTATACAACTATTGGTTGCGGGAGAAAAACTACCAGCGGCAACCAGGGATCATGGATTGAAAGGCACCTTAAAGGACTGCCGGAAGTGCCACATTGAGCCTGATTGGCTTCTGATATACCGAATCGAGGGCAGCGAACTATGCCTTGTACGAACAGGGAGTCATGCGGATCTCTTCGAGTGAAAAATAAGTTGATATCATTTTTTTTATTCCCACTCATATTGTTATGCGGACTCTTATTTTCTGCATCTGCAGCTAATGATATTACCGTCCCCGTTACCAGCGAGTTACTTAGAACCCTTGGATTAGACAGAGAATATCACAAGTGCATATCTGTTGCCGACGGAGACACTTTAACTCTGGAAGGGTTGGGGACAGTGCGATTTGTCGGAGTTGATACGCCTGAAATAAATCACCCCAAATTGCCGGTTCAATTCATGTCAAAAGAAGCCAGCGCTTTTACAAAAAAAATCTGTCGGGGCAAAAAGATTCGATTAGAATACGATCCGTATGATAAAGATAAGCGAGGAAATTTTGGGCGTGTGTTGGGTTATGTTTATCTTGAAGACGGCACTTTTTTGCAGGAAGAACTGATCAAAAATGGTTATGCAATTGCCTATACAAAGTATCCACTGGATGAGGGCAGAAGGGCACAGTTTTTGGCATGGGAGCAGGCGGCCCAAAAAAAAGGGATCGGGTTGTGGGAAAATAACGGATTTCCTGAAGTATTATGGATTCTCGAACACAAGCATCCATTGCTGCAGCTCACAAAAGTATCAAAGGAGAACTGGAAAATAGCATTCGGAAACTGGATTTATGAACCTATACAATCCAGTTATATAGAAAGCAATCTACAGAAGCTTTATTTCTCGATTTATGAATTCAGTCCACGAGAGCTCAAAGCTAAACTGAGGCAATTCCAATATAAAGAAAAATTATCGAATGACAATCCTGTAAGTAATATATCTGTAATCGGAATGGCCCATAAAAAATGGGGTATTATTTACAAAAATTACGCGCTTCCACGTATATTGCCAAAAGAGCTTGATGAGCAATTAGAACAGCTTTACGGTTGGATTAGCAAGTACCAGAGTGAAGAGTTGAGGAATGTATTGCAAAGAAATGAGTACCGATTAATTCCAGAAAACTTTGTTAGATATATTGAACCAAAGAAGATTGCGAAGACATTTCTGAAAATTTATGAAGTTAAGACAATAGGTAAAGATATAATTCCATGGGATATTGCTGGAAATTATGTCGGAAAATATATGTTTGTTGAAGGCAAAATTGCCCGAACCCACAATTCCGGGAAAGCCTGTTTTTTAAACTTTCACAATAATTGGACCCGTTATTTTAGTCTTGTTATATTCGACAATGTTTTTCATAGATTTCCTGAAAAACCTGAGGAATTCTACCTGGACAAATTTGTACGTGTAAAAGGGAAAATCAAAATGTTCAGGGGGAGATCTGAAATAGTTCTTAATCGTCCTGAACAGATAGAGATCATTGTTAATCCTTAATTTGCCATCAATATGAGAATTTTTTAATAATTGCCTTCGCGACTCCTTATAGCGGTTGTCATAAATATGTTCCGTGTGCCAGATTCGCTAACAAGGGAAAATATAATGTATAACAGCCTGAAATTATTATAAACATGACAACCGCTATATTGTTTTTTTTATTGAAAAAAAATCTAGACTTTTACGGAATGATGTGTCATATTTCAATCAATGCGGTGTCGACGGGCTGATTGTCAAAAAGCGGCCAGGTAGAATGACCATTATCAATGATCAGCAAGCCCCGCATTTGGCTTACGATGAAAGCACGCTGGTTCAATAACCCTGTTTGTAAAAATGAAGAAAAATTATTAGAGCGTTTGGATCAAGCCATATTGGACGTTATCGACAACCCTGAGAAGACACAACAAACTACCGCTATCGGAACGTTATTCTGACAAACGCTCTATGAGGCACCGTGGAATACTGCGGTAATCCTTTTGTGGTTGACATTTTTATGATGATGATGATATATATGCATATATATCAATTGTGAGGTAAGCCATGGCCGGTAATCGAACCATCATTACGTTGCCCGAAGAAGATAAAAAATGGTTGCAAAGTTACAGTCGGGCACGTGACATATCGTTAGCTGAAGCTGTGCGACAGGGCGTTAAGAAACTGAAGATTGCCGAACAACAGGAGCTTTATCGTTCCCTTGTTGACAGTACAAAAGGTATCTGGAAGAAAGGCAATGGTCTTGAATACCAGGAAAACATCCGCTCGGAGTGGCATTCATCATGATCAAGCGGTTACTTGATTCCGTTATTTTGATCGACCACTTAAACGGTATCGATAAAGCGACCCGATTTATTCTGAAGCTGCAACCCGAACAAACGGCAATTTCCGTCATCACGCGCGCCGAGATTCTGGCCGGTTTAGAAGAAGAGGATAAAAAAGTTGTCGTAGCGCTCTTGGATCAGTACAAACTTCTCATTATCGATCAACCGGTGGCAGACATGGCGGCGGATTTGCGCAGGGTTCATCGGTGGAAACTGCCTGACGCTTTCCAGGCAGCTTTAGCACTGCACCATAAAATAAAATTAACCACCCGCAATACAAAAGATTTCAACCCTAAAAAGCTTGACTTCGTTGAGATCCCTTACACTTAATTCGAGTTGCCTTTTTCTTTGTAAATTAAAAAAATGCTTGTAATTGCCGTCTAGATGACTATAGTGCGCCTTCCGGGCGGATTGGAAATCGTATGAAGAATTGGAAATCCTGAATCATGCAAAGCGTACTGACAAACGACAGCTTGAGAAACATTGCCATCATCGCCCATGTCGACCATGGCAAAACGACCCTGGTGGACGCCATATTTCGGCAGGGGGGCCTGTTCAGGGCCAACCAGAAGATCGACGAGCGACTCATGGACACCATGGATCTGGAGCGGGAACGCGGCATCACCATCGCAGCCAAGAATTGTTCCGTGATGTGGAAGGGTGTCCGGATCAATATCATTGATACCCCCGGCCACGCGGATTTCGGCGGTGAAGTGGAGCGGGCCCTGTCCATGGCAGATGGTGCGATTCTGCTGGTCGACGCCTCGGAAGGTCCCTTGCCCCAGACCCGGTTCGTTCTGAACAAGGCGCTGGAGGCCGGTCTGAAGATCATCTTGGTCATCAACAAGATTGACCGCCAGGACGCCCGGCCCAACGAGGTTTTGGACGAAATCTACGATCTTTTAATCGATTTGAATGCCACCGACGATCAGCTCGAATTTCCCCTGATCTATGCGGTCGGCCGGGACGGCATCGCCCAGAGGACTCTGCAGGAAGCGGGGAGAAATCTCCACGTACTTCTGGATACGATCCTTGACGAGATCCCCGGTCCCTCGCATGATCCCGACGCCCCCTTCCAGATGCTCGTAGCGGACCTGGGTTATTCGGATTACCTGGGGCGACTGACTATTGGAAAAATTTTTAACGGAACAGCGCGAGCCAAAGACAACCTTGTGTGCATCGGCAAATCCGGCGAAAGCAAACCCCTGAAGGTGTCAAAACTCCAGGTTTATGAGGGCATGAAGCTGCGGGATGTGGATGAGGCCCAGCCCGGGGACATCTTGCTGCTGGCGGGCATCGAGGAGGTCGAGATCGGTGATACCATCTGCACGCGAGAGGCCCCGCAGGCCTTGCCCCGGATCACTGTGGATGAACCCACGGTGTCCATCAAGTTCACCGTCAACAACTCGCCGTTCGGCGGTAAGGAGGGAAAATACGTCCAGTCGAGCCGGATCCGTGAGCGTCTGTTGAAAGAAGCTCTGATTAACGTGGCCATCCAGGTGGAAGAAGGCACAGATCTCGACAGTATCCTGGTTAAAGGTCGGGGGGAGTTTCAGCTGGCCATCCTTATTGAGACCATGCGACGGGAGGGCTATGAATTCTGTGTGGGGCGGCCGGAAGTCATCTTCCGTTACGAGAAGGGCCGCAAGCACGAGCCCATAGAGCGGCTGCTGGTCGATTGCGAAGAACGCTTTCTCGGTGTGGTTGCGGAAAAACTCTCGCTTCGCAAGGGAAAAATGACCCATCTGGTCAACAACGGGAAAGGCAGGGTAAGAATCGAATTTTCCGTGCCCGCCCGGGCATTGATCGGATACCGGGACGAGTTTCTCAGTGATACCCGGGGCACCGGTATCATGCATTCGCTCTTCCACGGCTACGAGCCGTTTAGGGGGGAGTGCCCCAGCCGTTTTACCGGATCTATCGTGGCCGATCGCAGTGGAAATGCCGTGGCCTTTGCCTTGTTTAATCTCGAGTCACGGGGACGGCTTTTTATAGTGCCTGGCACTCCGGTCTATGAGGGCATGATCGTGGGAGAACACAACCGGGGCGAAGATATCAACGTCAATCCTTGCAAAGAAAAGAAGCTGTCCAACATGCGGGCAGCCGGAAAAGACGACAGCGTCATCCTCTCTCCGATCCGACCGACAACCCTGGAGCAGGCCATCAGCTTCATCCGCGAAGACGAACTGGTGGAGGTGACGCCCCGGTCGGTGCGCATGCGAAAAACCGTGCTGTCGGCCCAGAAGCGTCACACACTTCGTGCCTCCCGAATGAAGAAGGAAAAAGCGGCCTAACACGGGTGATACACGTTTTACTCGCCCTCTGTTACAAGGAAGGAGGATCTATGAAACGCACTTTGATTTCGATTATGATTGTTTTGGTGGTCTCTTTTGTTGCAATTGCCGGCGATAATCCAAGAATAGAGATGGATACGACTAAAGGGAAAATTGTATTAGAGCTTTACGCCGGCAAAGCGCCCAAAACCGTTAAGAATTTTTTGGCATACGTGGACGCCGGCTTTTACAACGGCACCATTTTTCATCGCGTGAAGCCCGGCTTCATGATTCAGGGCGGGGGCTTTACCGCCGACATGCAGCAGAAGGACAGCCGACCGCAGATTGACAATGAAGCGGACAACGGCCTGGGGAATGAACGCGGAACCATCGCCATGGCCCGCACGCCGGATCCGCATAGTGCCACGGCCCAGTTTTTTATCAATACCGTGAACAACGATTTTCTGAATCACAAGAGCAAATCCCCTCAGGGCTGGGGGTATGCGGTGTTTGGGCGTGTGATTGAAGGCATGGCCGTTGTGGACGCCATCTCCGGGGTCAAAACCGGCACGCGCGGTAGGTTCCGTGATGTGCCGGCCGATCCGATCTTGATCATCAAGGCCGTTCGATTGCAGTGAGAGTTCAGGGCGCGGCCTTTTGCGGCGTTATTTACGATGCTTGCAGAATTTCAAGCGCTTTTTTAAGCACCTGTTCGGGCGGGATTTGTTTTAGACACTGATTATCCCCGTCGCAGGGCGAATTGCGGTGATTGAAAGCTGTCAGGCAGGGAGAACAGGGAAGGGGGTTATAGAATATGGTTGCCTTCTCGTCAGCCGGGCCATACAGATCGGGCGTTTCCGGGCCATAGAAAATGATGGCCGGAATGGGCGTCATGGCTGCGAACTGCCCCGGACCGCCGTCATTGGTGATCAAAAGTGCGGCAAATTGAAAGATCAGCATGAGTTCGCTCACCGTACGGGTATATCCGGTCAGGTCAACACAGGCCGGATTATGGCAATCCGACAGAATCGCAGTTGCCAGATCCCTGTCTTCCGCCAGCCCGACAACCCCCACTGCGTACCCTTTTTTAATCAGTTCGCCGGCAACCTGGCTGTAGTAATTGCGGGGCCAGGCTCTAATCGGCAGTATTCCACCGCCGGGGTAAATCAGAACCAATCTCTTATCGGCAACGGCGCTGAAATCGGCCCGCAATCTGGCCTGCATGGCATCAATTTCATCCCGGGCAAAATCGATAAGCGGCGCTCTCAGATTCGTGCGTCCCAGCGGTTGTTTGGCCTTTGGCACGCTGACGGAATCAATGGCCGCCGCCAGGGTCAGAAACTGTCTGGAGATATGGTGATAGGGGTTGAACAAAACAGGGCGATTAATAAAACTGCCGCGATACAGGCCTGCCTGGGTGTATGGATGAAAGCCGACGCGAATCCTGGCGCCGCTTAAAAATGAAAATATACTGCTGATTCTGGCAAACAGCTCACAGTCGATGACCACATCAACTTTTAGTTTGCGGATTTGATTCAACGCTCGCAGGCAGTCGATTGCAAAGACGTGAAAAGATGTATCGCGGATGGTCAAAATATTTTCCGGCGGGGTGACACCAAGCAGGGTTAAGACTTCTTTATTTTTTTCAAACAAAAGCCCATACAGGTTGGCCCCGGGGTACCGCTTTTTAAGCTGCTGGAACATGGGGTAGGCCAGAATAAGACTCCCCATCTCGGACAGCATAATTACCAGAAACTTCTTTGCCTGAAACCCGTCATCCTCATCTTTGCTTTTGCGGTGAAAAAGTGAAAAAAGCCAGCAGATAAATGCTCCGATATAACGATCCACTTTGCGCTGAAAGTTGATATTCATTTTTACATCACTGCTTTGATAGGTTAATTTAGAATCAGCTATTATTGTTGTTATAGACGGTCGGCGCGGTGGCCGACCCTACGTTAGAGATCGGATGAATTCCGAGTGTAGGGCGGGACACCGTGCCCGCCGTTGGACCGGTGTCGGCAATGCGGTCCCATGGCGGTATAAAAAATGGATTTTGCTAAAACCGAACCTTTAAGAGTCAGAAACAAGCCTCCTCTTTTGGGAAAGTAATTTGAAACGTTCACATTAGGTTGAATTATAACCTAAATATCGGGGTGTTGAAAACATTAAATTCTAACATTGAAAACATAGCCCTATGAGCCAGGTCGGAGATCACCGGCTTTGCTGTACTCGAATGCCATGGGGTACTGGAAAAATGGAATGTAGGAATAGTGGGTTTGACGGAATGAGATCTATTTTATATATCTGGTCCTCATCAGAAATATAAATCAGAACATCATCCAGTTTTTCTACCCAATATTCCATGTTTCCACCATTCCATTATTCCAATGGTTATTGAATGGCAAACACCACTCCCGCTGGGGAAAATTCAAAGCATGGTTTACCGGGCCTAGATTCTTTACTTCTTCAACCGATTTCGCCCACCGGTGGCTTTAACTCCACCAATGTCGCCCCCCATCCGCCGGCTTCCGGGGGCGCATCTTTGAAGCTTTTGACCCGCGGGCTTTTTTGTAAAATCCGGTGTACCTGTCTTTTTTGGATGCCCTTGCCTTTGCCGTGGATCACCCGCACCGATTGAATGCCGGCTTTGATGCATTCATCAAAATAGTCTTCTAACAGATCCGCAATATCCTGCGGTCGAAAGGTATGCAGATCCAGGACATCTTCGATTGGAATTCGAATCGGTTCCATGTTTTATAGCGGTATAACTTGTGATCGCTTTCTTTTGGATTTGGGCCTTGTTTTTGATCTGTGGTTATATGATGGTATAACCCTAAGCCGGATAAACCGGAAAAGTTAAAAGTGATCTAAAGTTTGAAGTGATCTAAAGTTCAGGAGTCGCTCGCGCAGCGCAAGCGCTCCCGCAGCGACAGCGCTTGCGCTGCGTGTGCGCCGCGTGTCGCTCCGTCTTTTTATATAAAATAGATCCGCGGACCAAAACTTTAGGCACTTTTAACTATTACATAAATGTTAATATTTACGTTTTGAAAGATATCTTGCCATAAAAAGCGCAAAAGTAATTATTAAGGGCCTTATATGCCGGGAGCGAAAACATATGCCGAGTTGACGTTTAGCGGGCTGCTGCTGTTAGCGTATCTGCTGGGCTCCATCCCCTGGGGCCTGATTTTAAGCCGCATCTTTGCCCGCGATGATATCCGGCTGAAGGGCAGCGGAAATATCGGGGCGACCAATGTGGCGCGCGAAACCGGGGTGATACCGGGTTTGCTGACATTGGCCGGCGATATTTTAAAAGGCGCTGTTCCGGTTTATCTGGCGCTTCTGGCATTTGGGCCGGCTGACGGATCCGGTGATGTTTATCTGTCGGCCGTTGCGCTGGCCGCATTTTCAGGCCATCTTTTCCCCATATATCTTAAATTTCGCGACGGCGGCAAGGGAGTTGCCACCGCCGCTGGATGTTTTGTGGTGGTTTCACCTGCGGCAGTTCTGGCCGCATTCGGTGTTTTCATTGCCATGCTGCTTGTGGCTCGGCGGGTTTCAGTTGCATCTCTTTCAGCCGCGGTGACCCTGCCGGTTGCGGTATGGATAGCCGCTGATTCCGCCATAATGACCACCGCCGCCATTATCGTCGCCCTTTTTATTTTTATGCGTCATGGGGAGAACTTGAAACGACTTCTGGCCGGAAAAGAGGCCGAATTTAAGCTAAAAAAAGATCGTTCCGCAAGATGATTTTTTCACCTGCCAAGCGTTGCAGCGATCCCCAGCCCAGGTTTGATTTATTTCTGAGACGGTAAACTAGTACTCATTTCAATAATACAATTATCGAGGACGAGGAAGAGTACGAGGACGAGTACGAGACCTGGCTATGTTCCTCTGCTTCGTCCTCGTTGTCGTACTCGTTCTCGGTTTTTAACGTCAAATAGCTGCTAGGAGATCAGAATCCACCCAAAGGAAATGATGCCCGCCACGAGAAACTGGGTTTCAAGCAAAAATTCCAGTCGAATACCCGGAAACATCAGGGCTCGTTCATACATAATAATAATAATCGATATCAGCAGGGGACATATGATCAGGAAAAATCCCAGGCTTGAGGTCAGTTGAAAAGCACTCGAAAAAACCAATGTCGCGGTCAATACAAGCAGTATTATTTTAAGAACGTGCATTGACCGCTTTTCTCCCAGAAGAATCGGGATGGTCTCTTTCCCGACAAGCCGATCGCCTTGCATGTCGAGTAAATCAAAAAAAGCGGTTCTGACAAATACCATCCCGACCGCCCACAACGCCACCAGAACATTTACCCAGTTGATGGTGCCGAATTTGGATAAGGGCGGCAGAACAGCGGTTACCATCCCCCAGGCAATCGCAATCAAAAGCGTCTTCGAGCCGGGAAGATCCCTTATTTTGCGATATTTGATGCCTGTCAGCCATTCCGGTACCATCTTCAGGTTGTAAGAGAGTCCCAAAAGGCTCATGATCAACAGGGCCAAAAATGGAAATAGGCCTATGTTGTAAGCGATGATCAGCCCGGCTCCGCCCGAAAGCACCGCTGATATTGCGAGCAGGGTTTTGTGACGGTCATAAAATTTGGCCCTGTCCGGATCATTGAATCGGTCGGCACGGGTGTCTGTCAGATGGTTAAGGATATGCATGGATTGAACATACAGCATCGAAATTAAAATATAGGGAAAGGTCTGATGAATTCCCTGAAGTTTGTTACAGGCATAGCACAATGCGCCGGCACCGACGGCCACATAAATATTGGTCAACAACAGCGCTCGCTGGATTTCAAATAAAACCCGCCGCCAACCCTGTTTGCGTTTGAAAAGTACGGCTTCCAAAGCCCGGTAGACTTTTTTGATGACCCAGTTGGGTGTGGATGCGCCGGCGGTTATGCCGATCTGGCGGGCGCTGGTCAGCGCTTCCAGATCCATGTCGATCAGATCCGTATCGCTTTCGATGTGAAAGGCCGGCTTGCCGGTCTGGCGGGCAATATCAACCAGTCTTTTGGTATTGCCGCTGTTGCGGCCGCCCACGACCATGACGGCATCCACTGATTCAGCCAGGCGTTGAACCTCTGCCTGTCGACGTTCGGTAGAACCGCAGATGGTCTCAAAAATTTTATAGTGCGGGTGGTTGTCGGCCGCCCATTTTTTTACAGCCTGCCAGAGGTGGGTGTTGAGCGTCGTTTGAGCGACGATAATGGCATTTTCAAACCGGGGCAGCGCGTTCAGTTCATCTACATTTATAGCGACATAGCTTTTATCACCGCCATAACCGCGCAAACCGATAACTTCCGGATGATTACTGTCACCGACGATTATGGATGCAAATCCTTTCTTCAAGTGCTTTTTTATAATCGTCTGTACCTTTATCACCCGCGGGCAGGTTGCATCGATAACATTGAAGCCGACTTCTGCGAGCTGATCCCGGGTCTCCGGCGGTACGCCATGGGCCCGGATGAGTATCGTACCCGAGCCCTGTTGAGGGGGATCATTGATAGCGGATATGCCTTTTTCTTTTAAAATTTCAAGAACTTGAGGATTATGAATCAGGGAGCCATATGTCGAAATTGGATTCAGGTGCTCCTCAGGGGCATCCAGTACCATTTCAACCGCCCGGCGGACGCCCATGCAAAATCCGGAAGTTTTGGCAATAATGATTTTCATTTCAAAGCTTTTTAATTTTCATGCGGTTGCGCCGCTGTTTTTTGGGCAATCTGCGGGACGGGCCTTTTTTTTTAGTGGTGGGGATCCAGCCCGCAGAATCTTCGGCTTCGCTGATGGGGTTGTCGAGGTGTGCGGCCATTTCGATTTTAGCTTCGAACTGCTGAGCAGTGATCGTTGCTGCGCCACAGGAGGCCGCAGAATCGGCGACTTCCCGATCCGAGCTGACCACCAGAGCCTTTTCGCGTTCCCTGTGCGCCATGCGTTTGATCACGTCATCCGCCAACTCTCCTCTTCGAGAAAACCGTATGGAAATTCCTTTTTGCCGGTTGCGTTGCGGTGAAAAAACCGGACCGTGGTGGCCATCAAAGATCACTGTAATCCGGTGGGGCTTTATTTTGCGGTAAGCCGCCAACATATCCACCAGCGCTTCACGACCCAGCATGATGTCCTGCTGATCCAATATGCTCAGAGTTGTTGATTGGCGGATAAGGTTATATCCATCTATGATGATATGAAGAGACATCTCAATCGTCAATGCTTTTAAATTTGCTGACCGGATATTTGTAGTGCGTTTGTAAGGCTTCGTAAAAGCACGTTGAAGCTCAAAGCTGAAAGCAATCGGTCAAGTCATTTTTCCTTTCAGCCTTGAGCTTTCAGCATTTGTTGTTTGAGCATTATGTGTCGATCCGGAACAGCACCACGAGCCCTTAGTCCGCCGGCGGATTGAGATGGGTTCTATATTTTGGTTTGGCGCAGACGTTCTATCAGGCGGTCTAAATCGTCATTGCTGTAAAATTCAATTTCAACCCTACCGGCCTGGCCCCGCCGTTTGATGACCACTTTGGTGCCAAAATGCCGCGATAGATCATCCGCCAGGCTCAGCAGGTTAAGGTCCTCAGTGCTTTTTCGGCCCACCTTCGGTTTTTTCTTCTCGTCTTTCAAAGACCGAATCAGATCTTCGGTTTCCCTGACCGACAGGTTCTTTTTAACCACCGCCCGCCATGCAGCCATTTGCTGGGTTGAATTTTCGATACCCAACAGCGTCCTGGCGTGCCCCATTGTCAACTTGCCCTCCTGCATGCTGTTTTTAATTGGTTCGGGCAGCTGTCGCAATCTCAAAAAATTGGCAACCGCGGATCGGCTTTTGCCCACCCGCGTTGCGGCTTCATCCTGCGTCAGATTGAATTCGGTGATCAGACGGTGATAGGCTTCAGATTCTTCGATGGGGTTAAGATTGGTGCGCTGGATATTTTCGACAATCGATAGCTCCAGCAGTTTGGAATCATCGATACGTTTGATGACAACCGGCACCTGGGTGAGTCCGGCTTTTTTAGCCGCTCGCAAACGCCTTTCACCGGCAATCAGCTGGAAACCGTCGTTTTCTTCACGGACCAGAAGCGGTTGCAGGATGCCCTGTTTTTTAATTGATTGGCAAAGCTCCGCCAATTCATCTTCGGCAAATTGCATTCGCGGCTGAAACCGGTTGGACCGGATAAGTTCAATTTCACAGTAAAGAAAATCCTTGGAACGTTCCTGCGATTTCTCAATTTCCGGGATGAGTGCAGCCAAACCTCTTCCCAGAGCCTGTTTTTTGCGTTTGGTCGGGCGGCTGGCAGATGCTTCAATGGTTTTTTTCTTCTGCATGTTATTCCCCGGTTAGTTTTTAATAATTTCTCTGGCCAGGTCAAAATAGCTCTGGGCGCCGGCGGATGTGGCATCATACAGCAATATGGGTTTCCCAAAGCTGGGCGCCTCGCTTAATCGGATGTTTCTGGGCACAATGGTTTTAAAAACCAGATCGTTGAAATATTTTTCGGCTTCTTCTGCGACCTGGTGAGCGAGATTGGTGCGTTTATCAAACATGGTTAATAAAATTCCGGCGATTCTTAAATCCGGATTCAGGTTGCGCTTTATGCGCTTTACCGTGTTGAGGAGTTGCCCCAGACCCTCCAGGGCGTAGTACTCTGCCTGCAGCGGTATCAATACCGAATGGGCGGCGGTGAGGGCGTTGACCGTCAAAAGACTCAAAGAAGGCGGACAGTCCAAAAAAATATAGTCAAATGCGTGGGTTACGCCCGAAATCAGCTTTTTTAAGACCTTTTCACGATCGGGGTTGGACATCATTTCGATTTCAAACCCGATCAATTCGACGTCGGACGGAATCACCTTCAGGGTGGAAATTTCACTATCCACGATCAGGCTTGACACACCGGCGCGGCCCAGCATACCGTGATAAAGGGTTTTTTCCAATCGGGAGCGATCGATGCCGAGTCCCGAAGTCGCATTTGCCTGAGGATCGCAATCGACCAACAGCGTTTTTTTTTCGGAAACCGCCAGGGCGGCCGACAGGTTAATAGCGGTGGTCGTCTTGCCGACGCCGCCTTTCTGGTTGGCTATGCAGATGATGTGGGCCATAATGCGGATGCTCTAACATAAAATTTGAGGTTTGAAAAGAACTTTAAAATATGGCATATTTACATGATTTATCAATTGAAAATGATAGGTTAGTGATTACCAGTTAATGGTCAGGAGTGTTCTTATATTAAATTAATTCCCGTACTGCAAGATCGTAGGACTCAAAGACATTGGGCAACCTTGTGTTTACCATCTTAAATGTTATAATACCGAAATCTTAATTATTTAATTTGTTTGAGTGCGCATGATTCGAAAATTCATATATATCTGGATAGCGGCTTTATTGTTGTTGAGTCCGCTAAGCCCTCAGGGTGCCTTTGGCATAACCGTCAGTGAGGAAGAGAAGCTGTCCCGGGAGATCCTGCGGTACATTTATCAGCGATTTGAGATTATCGATGATCCGGTAATTGTGGAATACGTTAACAAGGTCGGCAATCGCATCGTTGCGGGTTTGGAAGATTCCCTATTCAACTATAAATTTCATGTGATCAATGTAGATACTTATAACGCTTTTGCCATTCCGGCCGGCTATATTTTTATTAATAGCGGGTTGCTGGCTATCATGGACAGTGAAGAGGAGCTGGCCGGCATTCTGGCCCATGAAATTGCCCATGTTAACGCGCGCCATATTTCCCAGAGAATCGAAAGATCCAGGAAAATCGGCTGGGCGACCATGGCGGGCATGGCCGCCGGTGTTTTAATCGGAGCGGCCGGCGGCGGAGAAGCGGCTCAGGCTGTCACAAAAGGCAGCCAGGCTGCCGGTATTGCCGCCGAATTGTCCTATACCCGTGATAACGAAATACAGGCCGACCAGCTGGGCCTGATCTACCTGACTGATGCCGGTTACGGCGGCGAAGGCCTGCTGAAGATCTTAAAAAAGATGCGCAGCAAACAGTGGTTCGATACCGAACAGGTGCCGACTTATATGAGGACCCATCCGGCGATTGAGGATCGCATTACCTATCTTGATACCCAGCTTTCCGGCACGCCGAAAACCGCCAAGGCCGGACCCCAAAAAGCTTCCGATGATTTTGTAAGGGCGCACACCTATCTGATTACCCAGTATGGCGATGAGAATCTGGTATTACGGCACCTTCACGCCGCGGTTAAGAAATATCCCCAGGATCCGATGGCCCATTACCGTTACGGGCTCATTCTGGCCCGGGTGGGCCGGAGAGACGAAGCCATTGATCACCTCAGAACCGCCCTGGAAAAGCGAGCATTTGATCCTTATATCCTAAGGGATGCCGGCCGGGTTTATTATTTGGACGGGCAGTATCAGCAATCAATAAAAATGCTGAAAACGGCTCACAATTTGATTCCGGATGATGCGGATTGCGGCTTGTACCTTGGGCAGACCTATATGGAGATGGGGTTGCTTGATGAGGCTTCGCCTGTTTTACGGGAGGTGGTTGAAAAACACCCCCGTTACACCAAGGCTTACTACATCCTGGGCCAAAGTCTGGGCAAACAGGGAAATCTGGGTGATGCGCACTATTACCTCGGTGTCTATCATACCCGAAAAAGGGACTACAAGATCGCCGTCGCTCAATACCGGCGCGCGCTGAAATATGTGAAGGATATTGAAAGGCGGGCCAAAATAGAGAAGCGCTTAAAAAAGCTCGAAGACGCATTGGCCAAAAAGCGCTAACTGCGGTCAAAATGAGAAAACTGCATCGAAAAGGTTCCCCGGCCCTGGGTTGCAGAGCGAAGGGTTGTCGAATAGCCGAACATCTGTGACAGCGGTACGGTTGCATTGATCACCTGAGCCCCGCCTTTGTGTTCTATGGATTCAATTTTTCCGCCTCTGGAATTTAAATTTCCGATGACATCACCCGTGAAGGCCTCGGGCACAAAGATTTCCGCAGTCATTATGGGCTCCAGTAAAAATGGATTACCGGCGGTCATGGCCTCTTTACATGCCATCGAGGCGCTGACGGTATAGGCGAGTTCGGTTCCCAGAGATTCTTTATAATTTGCATTCGCCAGTTTGACCTCGACGTCCACCACCGGATATCCCATCAGCGATCCGCTTTCCAGAGATTCCAAAACCCCTTTTTCAACAGCAGCGATCAATATGTCCGGCAGAACATCCGCTGAGATTTCGGCTATAAATTTATTTCCGGATCCGCGGGGCAAGGGCGCCATTTTCACCGAAATTTCTGCGAAATGGCGCTGCCCGGCAATTTCTTTATCAAAAATGGCCGAGGCCGCTGATTTTTTTCCGATGGTTTCCCTGTAAACGACCTGAGGTTTACCCACATTGACATTGGTCCGGAACTCGCGCTGCATGCGGCTGATAATGATTTGCAGATGCAATTCGCCCATCCCTGATAGGATCGTCTGGGCGGTATCTTCATCTTTTCGAACGACAAGGGTCGGATCTTCGGCCATAAATTTGGCGAGGACCTCATCTAATTTTTCCTGATCCACATGGGTTTTGGGTTCCACCGCAATGGAGATGACCGGTTCATAGAACTCGATTTTTTCGAGCAAGACCGGATGCTCACGGCGACACAGCGTTTCGCCGGTTGAAGACCCTTTTAAGCCCACCACGCCGACAATGTTTCCCGCACCTGCGGACTCGACCCGTTCCCGCCGGTTGGCATGCATATTCAATATACGCGCAATTTTTTCCTTTTCATTGCGAGCGGGATTGAAGACCTCCCCACCGACCTTGATTCGTCCGCTGTAAATCCGGATAAAGGATAATTTGCGCCCCTCCATCATTGCGACTTTGAAAATCAGGGCGGCCAGCGGTTCGGAATCCTTGGGCAGGCAGGCAATGATCTCGCCGGATTCGGGGTGGGTCCCTTCAATGGCGGGGATATCCACTGGGCTCGGCAAAAATTGGATGATGGCCTCAAGCAGCGGCTGGATGCCTTTATTTTTCAGTGCCGCACCGCACAGCACCGGGACCAGCTTCAGATCAATCGTGGCTCTGCGTATGGCATCCAGCAATTTGTCCGTTTCAATGGGCGCTTCTGCCAGATAAGCCTCCATTAAATCATCGTCAAATTCCGCTGCGGTTTCGATCAGTTTCTCGCGGTATTCTTTAGCGGTGTTCATAAATTCCGCCGGGATCTCCTGATCCTCGAAATCTGCTCCCAGAGTTTCTTCATCCCACAAGATCTGCTTCATCCGGATTAAATCGATAATGGTTTTGAAATTATCTTCCGTGCCTCCCGGAAGCTGCAGGATGAGCGGCTGGGCCTTGAGGCGCTCTTTCATCATCTTAACCGTGCCGAAAAAATCAGCCCCGACCCGATCCAATTTATTGATAAAGGCAATTTTGGGCACCTGGTATTTATCCGCCTGGCGCCATACGGTTTCAGACTGGGGCTCCACTCCCTCAACGGCACTGAATACACCGATGGCACCATCCAGTACCCGCAGGGATCGTTCAACCTCTATCGTAAAATCCACATGCCCGGGTGTATCAATAATGTGAATTTCCGTATTTCCCCAATGGCAGGTGGTGACGGCGGAGGTAATCGTAATGCCTCTTTCCTGCTCATCAGGCATCCAATCCATCACCGCCTCCCCATTATGGACCTCACCGATTTTATGGGAGCGACCGGTGTAATACAGAATGCGCTCGGTAACGGTCGTTTTGCCGGCATCAATGTGGGCGATAATGCCGATATTGCGTATATTTCCAATTTTTGCTTTTGATTTCATCGTATCAACAGCATGTTTGCCTTAATCGGAAGTTGCAGATCGATATGACCCGCAAGCGTCATTGATTCATTCCCGTTGATCAGAATTTTTACCGATTCGATTTCAGTCACATTCAATACCAACGAATTGACAATAGAATAGATGCTCAGTAATTCCGATTTTATTCCGCCCGGGTGGTTTTCGGAAACACCCGACGTCAAGTCAACATAGCAAATGCCTTGCGGGGTCAAATAGACGGCGCGTACGGCAGTCTCTGCGGGAATGGTGCGCGCCAACCCCTGCTGGGGACCTTTTATCAGCGCTTCTACAATACTTCTGGCAAAAAATTCAGGACTTTGCGGACTTTTCAGAACCCGTTCTTCGGCCATGAGAAACTGATTATCCCTGTCCGAAAAATACAAATGGACCTGGGTTGTTTGGGATGGCATCAAGTCTGCCGGCCGCGGAGTCTCTTCAAGCTGCCTGCGCACCGCCCCGGGATGATCCGACCGAATGACCATCACCAGCAGCGACACGATGCCCACCATCAGTGCGAAAACGAAATACCAGATATAGCGTTTTACGATCATAATCCCGGCGTAAGCCTTTTTAGAACCCATCTCAAAAATGTCTTTTGGCCCAATATCTTTGTTGGTGCCTCGTTTTAAATCCTCGACATACAACAGTATGCCTGCGGTTTTAAACTCGGCCCCGCCGCGATCTTGAACAAAAATCCTATTTTTGAGACGGGTTCTAGTAAAGTTTTAACGTGACTGAAAATAGACCCCGATTTTTATGCGAATCACCGGTGGATGTCAAGCATAAGCAACTGTTGTCATTTTAGTTTGACTTGCCTTATACAGGAATGGTATCAGAAACATTTTCAGAAAATTAAAAAAGGTTAGTCTTGGACTAACCTTTCATGTGCCGGTTGATGGTGGAGCTGGACGGGATCGAACCGACGACCTCATGACTGCCAGTCATGCGCTCTCCCAACTGAGCTACAGCCCCACTTGGTGTTTCAAGTTTTACAGGCGCACCTAACAAAAACCGGCAAGGGTGTCAATATTAAATTTAATTATTCCCAGTTCCCATTTGCAGCCGTTTAGAAAATCGTCTGGAGCCGAAGGGTAAAAGGCGGTTACCAGCTATTGACAAAACTTTAAATAGCAAATATTATTAGTATCTTACATAATTGGTGTCCAAAATAAATCCGGGCCAGTTGGCATTGCGAGTGAAAACGATTATATTGTTTGATAAAAGCCGGCGTAATGGAGCGTTGGAGTGCTGGCGTATTGGAAGATTTGAATGAAACGGATTGGGAATCCAACAGACCCATTTTCAGGTCGGCCAAACGGCTCGGATGTTTACAAAGAGTTTGACGCCACCGAACTTTACTGCCCGAAATGCAAACAGTCTGTACCGGTTCGCAAACGGCTTCTCCTGGTATTGCCTGAAGGTGATAAATACGAATATTTATGTGCCTATTGCTCTGAGACGGTAGGGACCAAAATGGACAAGCAGGACAAACCGCTAAGCATTATTACCTAGGTTCAGGGTTCAGCGGTTCAGGGTTGAAATAACCCTGAACGTTGAACGGGGAACCTTGAACCCACAAGGAGAAAAATTCAATGTTAAGTTTAATGCGGAAACATGCCGGCACCTGGATGATCAAGATTATCTTAGGTGCCATTGTCGTTGTATTTGTGTTTTGGGGAGTTGGAAGTTACACATCCCGCAGATCGGGCAGGGTTGCCGATGTAAACGG
>Ga0255055_10000264_pt1 | contig 41788 bp, 33 predicted proteins | sample JV7_2_27_MG_FD_188633 | JGI IMG/M metagenome (GOLD analysis project Ga0255055, IMG submission 188633) | Seawater microbial communities from Jervis Inlet, British Columbia, Canada - JV7_2_27 | ecosystem: Environmental > Aquatic > Marine > Inlet | place: Canada: British Columbia | collected... | reverse complement strand
TCTCAAATACGGAAACATATTCTTCATCTTGCCGGATCATCCCCTGTCATGATATCATATATTTTTTTCATCACTTTTATTAAAGTTATTTGAAGGACAACAAGACGAGACATTCATTTTCCATAGTCAAGGAATACAAAAAATGAAAAAACGGTTGTGGATACTTCTGATATTCGGACTTTTCATTATTACTGCTTCAGCAGTCCTTCTGGTCGTAAACCCACTGAAGAAAAATATAAATCCTGTTATCCTGATCGGATTGGACGGTGCGGACTGGAATGTCATCGATCCTCTCTTGAAAAAAGGTAAACTACCCCACTTGAAGAATTTGATCCAAGAAGGAAGTTCAGGGATCTTAGAGACTATAAGACCGACCAAATCACCTGTTATCTGGACCTCGATTGCTACCGGTAAAACCATGATAAAGCATGGCATCCTCGACATGACATTCGTCACGAAAAACAACATTGAAGTTCCATACACTGCAGGAGAAAGAAAAACAAAAGCTATTTGGAACATTCTGAGCGAGAATGATCTTACCGTAGGGATCACAAATTGGTTCTGCACCTTTCCCCCAGAAGACGTTAACGGTTATCTTGTTTCCAATCGTTTTCGGATGAGTGTTTTTAAATACCTGTTGAACGTGGATGTGACTTTTCCCTCCGAACTGAAAAAGGACCTGTTTCCACATGTCATTGGACTCAAAGACAAAAAATATGGAAAATCACTCAAGACAGAAGGCCTTGAGGATTATTTTACACTCAGCAAAAATCGAAAGATTGAAATCCCGGAATCTCGAGCCACTCAAGTTAAGAGGTTCCGGATCTACTTCCTGCAGGATAAATCGATCGAGAATATATCTTTGCATCTCTTCGAAAAAAGGCCTGTCGATTTCTTTTCTCCTTATTTCAGATTGATCGATACCACATCCCATTTCAGCTCGCTGTTTATCAGCGAGGAGCTTAGAGAAAGGTGGATTGAAGAATTCAAGCAGAACGGCCGTTACAGTCCGGAAACAGAACTCCTATTGTATGAAGAGATGGCCGGTATCATCGAACCTGTTTATACCTATCTAGATAATGTTGTGGGACGCATCATGGCTAAAGCTGAGGAAAACACGACATTCATCCTTGTCTCAGATCATGGGTTTGTGTTCACTGAAAGCGGTTACAACCATTACAATACAGACAAACTGGCGCATGGTATCGTTATCCTCAAAGGTCCAGATATCAAGAAAGATCACCGGCTCCAAAAAGCTCATATCTTTGATATCGCTCCCACCATACTTTATCTTTTTGGTCTTCCTGCCGGAAAGGACATGGACGGCCGAGTTCTGCTGGATGCGTTCCAAGACAGGTATGCAAAACGAAACAAAGCTAAGATGATCTCAACATATGACAGCAAGGATTGGGCCCTTCATAAGAAAGAACGTTCAAGAGAACTCGATGAAGAAGAGTTAGAAGATCTGAGGACTCTCGGCTACATCAAATAGCCTGAATTCATATGTCGACTCCATAATATCAGAAAATTGATCTGTTTTTTCCTTGATCTCAGCAGATTTCAGCATAATTCGAATTGGATTTTGTAGTAATATTCATTTCATCGAACGCCGGCATCTTTTCCCCGGCGCCGATCAACAAAGCCCCCTTAACTCATGAATAATCTAGGATTCAGGATCTTATAGATTCCAGCGGTAAGAGAGTTTTACCAGAAATATGTTGTCTCCTGGAGCTGTCAGCAGGTCTCCAAAATCCCGCCCGAACCTGAAATCCCCAGGATTGGAAAAATCCGCACGGTTCTGCGTCCAAACAAAGAAAAACGTTGAACCGGGAAGATATTCCCAGCGCAGCACGATCGTTCCTCGTAGCGATTTAAAGTTGAAATCCGGGTTGTAAAACTCAAATTCAGAAGCAGGGCCGAGGCCGTCTGGATCGACATAGTAGTAATCATCCGCAAAATCGACCGTGGAATCTCCTTCTCCATACACATTGAAATCCGTTGTTTTGGGCTGAGCCAGTTCTTTAAACCTGTCGTACTCACCAATGGCCATGAAGGGCTGGATATATGCTTGCAGGCTGAGTTTGGGAGTGAAGATCCAGTTGATCCGGATCTCGGCGGAAAGAACCCGTTGAAAAATCCGGCCGAAGACATACCGATTTCCGTATGTATCGGTCATAAGGTCATCCGTAATTCGTCTCACCCACTGGTATTCATTTGTCCTTTCATAATAGCCAGGACCAATGGAAAGACTGATGTTGCTTCTCGGCTTCCAGCGGATGGAGGCATCAAGATTATAGCTGATGGTATCTGTTTCCGGTCTGTGGTACATGTTCCCGAAGAACGAGAAAACAACGGCTTTTCGATTGTCAGAATTAAAACCTGCATTGATCTGATATCCGTACGGAACACGCACCAACGGGCCACCCCTTGTCATATCATTGCTGAAGGTATCGGGATTATAGGCAAGCATGATCTCGAATCCCCAATAATTCAAAAACTCTCCTTGCGAAAGAAATAGCATCCCATCCCATGTTTTATTCCAACCAAAATCATAGTTCCGGAAGGGACCTCCGGCTACGATAACACTGCGGAAAAGTTTTCCAGGATGAGGCCAGAGATATGCACAGACAAATGTCATATTGATCACATCAGAACTGCCGAACTGGAATCCCATGTCATTGGGATCAAAACCAGGAGAAATGAATCCAATGGCCGAGTTCAACCAGAATCTTCCCCCTTGTTTATTCAGCTGGACTCTTCCTGCCCAACCGCTCAAGGAAGTGGCATTCGGATCGAGGACGACATGATCAGCATCCGGTCTCTGGAAATAATGCAAGGAGGACTCTTGCAGAGAAAGGATTCTCTCTGAACTTCCTTCGATATGAGTTCCTCCTGTCCAACCGCTCAGGATCCAACTTTTATCCTTATCAAGAAATGTAAATCCATCAATAGCCAGGCCGAAAGCTCTGTCATTGAGAATTTCTGTTAAAGGTTCATACCCAAGATCCCTGATCACAGAGGTGGTGATGATTCCAAAGCCGTTGTGGCCTTCGTTCAATTCTTTCTGGGCACGCAGGATACCGTAATAGGAGAAAGGCTCAACTTCTTCTTTTATCCGCCCGCCTCCTATATCGATCTCAGCAAATTCTCGAGCAGTTAGCGCATTGATAAAACCAAAATTCCATCCTTTACCCAATTTTCCTGTCAGCTTAAAGGCTCCCAGGATAGTGGACCTGTCAGGGAACCTAACATATCCATCCTGCGAAACATCCCCTTGAGGAGCCCGGCCAATACGCCGGCTGTAAAAGAAAGTCGGTGACGGCCAATTGATATTCAGGTTGGTCTGAATGCCTCCTCGTCCGAAGTCGTCAAAGATGTTGGCGCCCTCTATGAAGAAGGGACGTTTTTCGCTGAAATACGTTTCATAATCGGAGAGATTGATCACAGCCGGGTCCACCTCGACCTGGCCAAAGTCCGGATTAACAGAAGCATCAAGAGTGAGGTTGCTCAACAATCCGATCTTGAGATCAAAACCAGTATTTCCTAAGAATCTCTCTCCAGTTTGAAAAGGATTGCCGGCTTCTTCCGGACCGAATTCAGCTTGCCCGACAGTGTAAGGCATGATGACAATATTTCTGCCTGGGCTGATGCCTCTTATCCCCATGAGTTTTGCGAAGCGCGATACATATCCGGTATCTTCTTTGGGAATCCAAACATATCCTATCCTTTCGTTCTTCCTTTTGATGACCCGTTGAAAATTCACTCCCCAAACATACTCATCTTTCTTCGGGAAACGAAGCTGATGGTATGGGATCTTAAGCTCGATATTCCACCCGGTCTCATCCACAGCCGCAGAACAATACCAAACACCATCCCAGGTGGCATCTTCATAGACATCATTATAGATGGTCCAGTCCACGATACAGCAGTCCGGATTGACGGCGAACTGATATCCGCTGCGGCGGTCATAATAGGGATCGACCGCGAAAATAAACCAGTCGGACTCGCTGAAATCATCCCGCCGTCCTAACCGGCTTTTGATCTCACCCGGCTCGGAATCGTGCATGCGGGCGGCGACATAGATCGCTTCATCGTCATAGGCAATCCAAACCTCTGTTTTTTCTGAGGGCTCGGTTCCATCATTGGGATCGGATTGGACAAAATCGCTGGTGCCTTTCGTCTGCCACACATCCTCATCCAGGATCCCATCAAGAGTGATCGATGACCCGTTGGTATGGACAGCCTGAACCTCTTTTTGGATTGTCGAGTCCGGCTTCTGGACCAAGTCTTCTTTCTTTTTTGATGATAGGAGTAAAGGACACAAAAGGACCAAAGCTAAAATTATAATTTTTTTCATCTACACTCTCCGTTTTCCTTAGGTTTTTTTAATCTCATCCCTTCTTCCATCACCCGATTGATCCTACTTCCATATAGTATTACGAATCAAAAAGACTTTAGGTTGTCTAAGAAACTCACTTTTAAATACACTAAAAAAATTTAAAAGGTTTCAAACACCTGCTTTGTTGACAACGAAAGAGGCAATAAATATGCCATTTATCCAGCCATTGCTTTTTTTGTCCTTCCGCCTGGATGAATACTCCGACCAAAAGAGGAATAAGATGTTCTTTAGGTATGTGTAAACAAAATTTACTTTGCCTGAAGTTCAATCCGATCATAAATACCTGAATTGACTTCGTACCATATTGGAGTCTTTACTTAATTCTGTTGGAATGCTGTGTTTTTATTTCATATGAGCGGCAAGTAACATGTTCCCAGGATTCCTTGCTTGAGCAGGTCAATGAGAGATCGGAGGGAGATTCCTCGAACTTGACAACATAGCTGGCATTCATTCGGGTTATTTCCGCATGTTTTCTGGAATAATTTTCCTTTCCAGAGTGAAAACTTTATACTGTTATATCCGTATGAATTATCGATAGTGTTCGAAAAAACCAAATTCAAAGAAGGAGGAGTGTATGAAAAACAAGATCATTGCATTGTTTCTATTATTCATCCCGATTTCTCTTTTTTCAGGCATACAAGAAGAAACACTTGCCTTTGATGTCTACCACAAACCTGACGAAGTGAGCACGATCCTCAAAAACTGGGGAAAGTTCTATCCGCAGACATGTGAGCTTTTCTCAATCGGTACGTCTTCAGCCGGCAGAGACATTTTGGTGCTTCAAGTTGCAGGTGAGAAAAATGATCTCGCCTCTCCTGCTGAAAGACCTGCTGCATTCATCTCAGCCAATATTGAAGGCACCCATCTTATCGGGACCGAAGCCGCATTGATGCTTGCCGAAAGGCTGCTTTCTCAATATGGGAAGGATGAACAGATCACACGATTACTGGAAACAAGAACAATCTACATAGCTCCCCTGCTCAATCCTGATGTGGCTCAACACTTCTTCAATTCTCCTCTTTATCAACGATCGAGGAACGAGCGGCCGTTGGATGAAGACCTGGACGATCTGATCGATGAAGATGGGCCTGAAGACCTGGACAATGACGGTTTCATCACCGAGATGCGCGTCCAAGACCCTGAAGGAAAATGGATCCAGGACCCCAGCGATCCTCGCCTCATGCGCGAAGCAGACAGACAAGAAGGAGAAAAGGGGGTATACAAACTCCTTATCGAAGGATTCGACAATGACGGTGACGGCGAGATCAACGAAGATTCTGCAGGCGGAGTGGAGTTGAACAGAAATTTTCCACACGATTTCGAGTACCATATCAAAAAATCAGGACTCTATCCGGTCTCAGAAGCAGAGACGATCGCTCTGGTCAAGTTTCTCGTCAAAAAGCCTCACATTGCCATAGTCCTCAACTATTCGAGCGAAAACACCTTCCTCAACCAGCAGCAGACAGGCAAAGCACAGGCTGCCGAAAGAAAAGTCAAAGTACCAGAGCGCTATGCGGCTTTCTTGGGACTCGAAGCAGAAAAAGAATATGATATCCAATTCATTATCGATGTTTTAAAAGGTTTGGATGTCCTCCAGGGTATGGAGATCGATGAAAGTTTAGTTGCCATGATCTTCGGATTGGGACCGGCTATGGGCATTGACAATATGGACAAACCAATTTTTGAAACCGTCCAGAAAGAATACAAAGATGCCCTGAAAAAAGCCGATCTCGACTACCCGGTGAATAGGGCAAAAGGAGTCATCAAGGGATCTTTTACCGCCTTCTGTTATTTCCAAGCCGGAGTGCAGGTCTTTTCATCTGATCTGTGGGCTGTTCCGGAGCCCAAAAAAGAAGAAAAAGCTGATGCCATAACGATCGACAAGCTGAAATCCATGTCTTCAGAGGATTTCATCGCCCTGGGAGAGGAAAAGATCGATGCATTCCTGAAAGATCAGGGAGTGCCTCCTAATTACAAAGCATCGGGCATTATCGAGATGGTCAAGACAGGACGCCTGACTCCCCCAAAAATGGCAGAAATGCTTGGACAGATACCAAAGAGTGCTGTGACCAAAGAAGGTGAACATCCGGATTCCTATATCCTGAAATGGGCGGACGAAAACAGAGAGGATAAAGGATTTGTGGAGTGGACCCCATTCGATCATCCCACTTTGGGACAGGTCGAGATCGGCGGATTTATTCCCTACTTAAGAATGAATCCTCCGCTATCTTTAGCCAAAAAGACAATGGAATTCCACACCGATTTCTATCTTAACCTCCTTCACCGCATGCCTGAGCTCAAAATGACCAACGCACATGTTGAAGACATTGGAGACGGACTCTATCATGTGACGGTTTTTTTCACCAATTCTGGTTGGTTCCCGACATCCACCGCTCAAGGCCGGCGTTCTCGGGCGGCATGGCCGATCCGTATCGAGGTGAAATTATCCGAATCCCAATCTATCTTCTCAGGAAAAAGGATCACCAACATCCCTTTTATTAACGGAAGCGGAGATGTCCAAAAAGCCGAGTGGACAATACAGGCTAAAAAAGGATCAAAGCTTGTCATCACAGCTACTTCTTCACGACTGGGATCGGTGACGACATCGGTGGAACTGGAATAGATGGAGGAACAAATGAAGAAAACAAATCTCAGACACGGTTTCATTGGACTTTGCCTTCTGCTTTTTGTCTTTGTAGCTGCATCAGTTTCAGCAGCTGGAGTGAGCCTGACCTTTGACCACTTCTACGATCATGAAGAGCTATCCAATGCCCTTAAAGCTTTGAAGGAAGCTTATCCCCAATTTATGACGCTTGAGAAGCTCGGAACAAGCTACCAGGGACGGGAAATATGGGGAGTGATACTCAACAATCCTCAAACAGGACCGGCCAAGCACAAATCCGGATTTTACATCGATGGCAATATCCACGGGAATGAGATCCAGGGGACCGAAGTGGCCCTCTATGCTATCTGGTATCTCCTTACAAATCATGGAAAAACAGAATATGCGACCCGTCTCTTAGATGAGAGGGCTTTTTATGTGATCCCATCCATGAATCCTGATGCAAGAGACTATTTTATCAACAAACCAACGACCTACAGAACCGGGCTTATCCCCCGGGATGACGACCGGGACGGTCTCCTGGATGAAGACAGTCCTGATGACCTGAACGGAGACGGCGTTATCACCATGATGCGTAAAAAAGACCCCAATGGCCGGTTCAAGGCTCACCCAACAGACAAAAGGATCATGATTTCTGTCCTTCCGGGAGAGAAAGGAGAGTATTCCTATCTCGGTGAAGAGGGCATTGACAATGACGGCGATGGATTTCTCAACGAGGATGATCTGGGCGGATATGACATGAACCGCAACTATGGTTACAACTGGCAGCCTCCATATGTTCAGATGGGGGCTGGAGATTACCCCTTCTGTTTTCCAGAAATGAGAGCCACCAGAGATTTTCTTATGGACAATCCAAACATCATGGGCGCACAGTGCTTCCATAATTACGGAGGAATGATCCTGCGTGGTCCGGGCGCTATGAACCTCGGAGAATACCCCAGGGCCGACATCCAAGTTTATGACTATATCGGGAAAAAAGGCGAGAACATTCTTCCCGGTTACGAGTATTTGATCGTTCATAAAGACCTTTATGTCGTCTACGGTGGAAGCATTGACTTTCTCTTCTGCACTCTCGGCATCTTCACCTTTACTAACGAATTGGACATCGATCTGTTCAATATCCATTCTTTGGAACAAATAGCGGATGAAGGAGAAAAAACACCCGAAGAAAGACAGCAGGAAGAAATGCTTCAGGAATTTTACACCATGTTCTTTTACGACAACGTTATGTTGGGAGAAACACACATAGACTGGGAGCCCTACGATCATCCTCTATACGGGGAGATCGAGATCGGGGGCGTGACAAAATTTGGACGGCGTGTTCCCCCCTTGTTCCAGCTTCCTGATACCTGCCACAGGAATGCAGCTTTCTGCTTTTTCCACGCGGATCAGCTCCCTCTTCTGGAATTCGATACGGTCAAGGTGAAAAAAACAGCATCAGATCTCTACCAGATCGACATATGCATCAAAAACACACGGATCACACCGACCATCTCCACCCAAGCCAAACAGAAAAAGCTGCACCGTCTGGACAGGCTGCACATCGAGGGGAAAAACATCAAGCTCCTTGCAGCCGGAAATATCACTGATCTGTATCGAGGAACAACCGATAAGATCGAAACACAGGGAAATATCATCTGGATAGAGAAAGGGATTCCTGGTTTCGGTCAAACGAACCTGAGACTTTTGGTTAAAGGAAAAGGAGATGTCCGACTCGCATATGATTCCTTAAAGGGCGGATATTATTCCAAGAATATTTCACTGAAATAAGCACCTGGGGACGAGCGAGCGGTTGTTTTTCTCTTCAACACTACAGATCTAAAAAAAGTCACGCGTACTGCCCAAAAAAACTAATTCCCAGCCAGATTCATTTGAGAGGAAGGATAAATCTTAAATTCCGCCCGAGATAAAGATAATCATCTTCACCCGCGTCTTCCATAGCTGAAATCCTCGCTAAATAGGACTGCTTCAAAAGAGCCGCTTTTCGAACAGCCTTTTTTATCTCTTCAACCTTTCCAAAAGATGAAACTGCTCTGTCAAGGATACTTTTGACGATCTTGCTGTTCTCCCAAAGACCCGGGATTCGGGTGATATCTCTTGTAACAAGATTGGGATCTTCTCCCCACACTTTGATGATCTTTTCAACAGCTTGAAGGATATCCGGATCTTTTTCCCAAATAGTGACGATCCGGTCAAGGCTCAGTCCAAGAAGGTTCTGATGCTGCATCTCAGCATGAGAGAAGGCAACAACTTCGACAATGAGCGATTTTTCACCATACATCAGCTTGACCTTATGTCCGCTTTGGGGAAATCCCATTACAGACGGAGCGATCACCTGAAGGAATCCATATTCATCTGAATATCCCTGCTTATGCGAATGCCCGCAGAAATAGACGTCAACATGCTTTCTAAAAAGATCATGAACTTGCGTCAAGCGTTCATATTGGTCACCGCTTTTTTTCATCCAACCAGTTTTCGGTATAAGAGGGTGATGGCCAAAAGCAATGACCCGCATTTTTTCATTGGGTAGGCCATTCAATAAATCCCGAAGCCACACCACCTGTTCTTCAGAGAACCCTCCCTCTGCTTTCACCGAAACATATTCGCTTGTATTGAGAACAACCACTCGTATCTTCTCAGGAAAACACGGATCATCATCATTTCCAGATAAGGTATAATCCAAAGCATAATATCCTTTTATCTCCGGCCTAGCCCGGCTTGTCTTGATATCATGATCACGAGAAAAGGAGGAAGGAAGCATATCAAAACCATGGAATTCTGTGCGAGATGGATCGAATGATCCGGGTGAAAAAGTATCTAAATCCTGAACTCCGCCTGAAGGAGTTCGTACGGGTATCCCCGAGATAACCGTTTCTCCAGCCTGGTGAAGAGTCATGTAACCGATCGCATTAAAAAATCCAGCTTCGGGAAGAGGATTGATTGGAAGAAATGACAGGCCTGGATTTTTCAAATGAGAATTCCCATTGAAAACCGGTGTTCCAAAAATTGTCACATCATGGTTTCCAATCACACTGAACCAAGGAATTGCGTTAAGACTCTGATTCAAAATATATAAAAATTCCCATGCTTCCGAGAGAAGACTGACATGGACACTATCACCTGTCTGGATCAAAAAGGCAGGTCTTGTATCCTTCAAATTCTCAGCATATCCATCCACACCTAACAATAGACTCATGAAAACAGAAAAATCATACTTTTCCTGGTTTATTCCAAAGCGAACTGAACCAACGATTTTATCTGCTAAACCGCTCCAGAACCGGCTGAAAAGTTGGGCTCGCTCGTCTCTCAAATGGACATCGGAAATATGTATAAAATCCATTGTGACAATCGGAGAATTCGGGGATTCTTCACCTTTAGCGACTTCGAAAAAACCAGGATTGAAATAAATCCCATCAGATTCGACATCCCCATACAACGCAAGATATTTTTCAATATCATGAAATTTCTCATTTAAAGAGAAGGAAGCTGATGCATGTTCAGGGCTGAGTTGAAGATGAAAACAGCTGCCCGTCAAAAGGATTATCAATCCAAGACTGAGGATTTTTAAAAGTTCACGCACTCTGGGTTGCATTCCATTCAGAGATTGCTGTTTTCAGATATTCCAGGAATTCGTCGCGGTTTTCAACAGAAATACGGATATTCATCTTTTTTTTACGAACGATCTCTACTTGGCTTCTGTAAGATGTAACAAAGCCGATAACATTGAATTGTCGCAGCAAGCCCTTATAAGGTTTTATTTCTTCGATCAAAGGAAAAAGAACATGCCACAAAAAGGGTCCGATTTTTAAAGTCAACCTGTCTGTCTGAATATAAATTCTGCGAAGAAGAACCATAAAGTAAATAAAAACGACAAAAACAGAAGAAGCGAAAAGAATCCATGCGGCTAACCTCGCCTCGCTTGGAAGAACATCAGAAAAAATCTCTCTCGAAGTTCCATCTTTGAAGAAAAGATAGCCAAGGACCAAGAGGGCCACAATAGGCAGAGCAAGAAGAACTTTTATCCAGGTATCGTATTTGGCTTTGTAATCGTGAAGAATCATCTCTTTTCGTATGATTTTTAATCATACTCTCCCCCTAATAAAATTGCAAAATAAATCCCTCGTTGATCATCTACTCTGAGTGCCCTGAAATAACAGAAAAAATTTGAGTCTTTTGAAATCGGCTGAGTGGAAACTTGAATTTTCGGATGACATTATTTTTAAAATCGATACAAATGACAGCAGATCCATTTATTTCGAATCCACAATTTCCACTAGAACGGTCAAGATGAACCGGAAATTTAATTTGATTGGTTTTTACAAAACAATTCAACTTCTTTTGAACGATACGGAAAGACTTTTCCGTTTCCTTTTTTCCTACCATCATGATACCAAAGCTTCTCTCCTTCAAAGTCTCATCCGGTAGACTATCGCAGAATTCAAGCAATGATTCGAGGCAGGAAATACACATAAGATCATTAACATCAATAAGAAATATAAGCTTTACACCACATCTGTCCTGAGATCCTTCCCATCCGTAAATAGGGCATATGAGAATAAAGATAAAAATTATTGAAATTCCTTTACACTTTGACAGCGATCTCATCTTGTATTCATTTACAGGTCATCTCCGTAGATCAATTTGTACTTTTTCAAAGTCACGCCTTCATTTGCACGAGAGTAAAGATATCCATGGATATCAATGTAAAGACAATGGCTTGGGTCGGGCAGGACAAACGATGCCACGAGGTCTCCATTCCCATCAAGAACATAGACATCACGGCTTCTGTGTTTAGAGTGATGGCCGCCGAGAATGTAAATCAATCCTCTTTTGTCTATAGCCACGTCCTTGAAAATGACTTCGGTCGGGATATCAAACGAGTTGAATTTTTGTTTATTGACCTTCCGCATTTGGAGTAGATGCCGGCGCCAAACATTGCTGCCTTGAGCATCAAATTTTTCTATCTTGTCCTGAAAAGAATATGCAATGTAGAACTCTCCATTTGGCCCCGGTACAAAGTCTACCATATCCATCATGAAGGATGAGTTCTCCTCGACATAGGGAAAGGAACGAGTGATCTTCCCTTTTCCATTCACGATAAATATCTTCCCTGACGTTTCGTAACTGACTGTGACCAAAGCAATGTGATCGTCATCCATGACCTTCATGTCTGAGATAGGAAAAGAGAGCGGGATGTGGCGGACAAAATGTAAATCCTTATCAAAAACTTGGATTCCCCACATCTCCTGGTCTGTGACATAGACCCAGTCACGGGTGCAGTCTATATAGCGAGGGGCCAGAAATTCTCCTGGCCCCTTTCCCTTCCGTCCTGTTTTCCTTAAGAACCGTCCATCACTGTCAAATTTCTTGATCGTGTATTCCAGTGCATCTGAAAGAAAGATATTGCCATCCATATCTACTGCAACTCCTGCCCATTGAAAAAGCAGGTCGTCATTCAACGATCCGATGGCAACTCTTTCATCGAGTTCGATCTTGAGTGAATCAAGAGCCAGGCTTATAGGAGTTAAGCCGAGGAAGAGAATCCATAAAAGAAAAAATAATCTGAACATACAATCTTTTTTCATATACCTACTCCATGACATAAGACAGAGACAATCAAGGTCTTTTCTCACCCACCGCTTATAGAATTTAATCATTTGACATATTTCACACAGAAAACATATCCGTTTGCACAGTAAAGGCTACCGAACATATGCATCCAAAAAGGATCGTGGATACACCGCATGAATGCATCCTCACACTTCCCAGCTTGAAGAGGCGTTATCCCCATAGCGATCATCCACATTACACACAACAAAACACAAGTGACAATCCGTTTTCTTTTCATGATATCAATCTTCATGATTTGTCTCCCTTGAACTCATTTTTTGAAGTATTTCAAACACCAGTCATATCCCAAGGAGCAACTTGTAGCATAAGCTGCAAGAATAGCAAGATTCCATGAGGAGACTCCCGCTGCGAGAGCATCAGACATACACGACATGAATGCTCTCTCGCAGATCGCAGCTTCTGCTGAATCCGACATAACAAACATGGCCATCAAAAAAGTGAGTAAAACAAGAGAAACGATCTGAAGCGATCTCCTTTTTTTTGTATTTCTTTTCATGAGAAACCTCCTTTTAAAAGGAGATAGAGCAATATCCATACCACTCAAAAGGAAAACAAAGATAGGGTTAACTATCTGCGATCAAAAGAGTTAATAAATCATTGAAATGAGATGTGTGAAAGGATGGAGACATATGGGCAATATAAAGACATTTTCGATTGACATAAAATCAGAACTTAATGGGGAATCATTTTCTCCAATTATGTTGTGATCATCGGGAGCTTCAAACCTTTTTTCCGGGCAAAATCAATGGCTTCCTTGTATCCAGCATCTGCATGACGAACGACTCCAGAACCCGGATCTACAGTCAAAACTCTCTCCAGGCGACGCTCAGTTCCTTTCTCTCCATCAGCAACAATGACCATCCCGGCATGGATAGAGAGACCGATTCCAACTCCCCCGCCGTGATGGACAGAAATCCAGGAGGCACCGCACACCGCATTCAAAAGTGCATTCAGGATCGGCCAATCGGCAATGGCGTCAGAGCCATCTTTCATGCCTTCTGTTTCTCGATTAGGAGAAGCTACAGAACCTGTATCTAGATGGTCACGGCCGATGACAACGGGCGCACTTATCTTTCCAGATTTCACAAGGTGGTTGATGATACTGCCAAAACGGGCTCTCTCTCCATAACCGAGCCAACAGATCCTGGACGGAAGTCCTTGGAACGCAACCAGTTTCTGAGCTTTTTTTATCCATCTTTCTAAAGCTTCATCTTCAGGAAACTCTTTAAGAACAGCTTCATCGGTGATAAAGATATCCTCGGCTCTTCCGGAAAGAGCCGCCCATCGGAATGGCCCCTTTCCGGTACAAAAAAGTGGACGGATGTATTCCGGAACAAAACCGGGGATATCAAATGCATCTTCTACCCCGGCTTTCTTTGCTTGTCCCCTGATGTTATTCCCATAGTCAAAAGCGTGAGCCCCCATTTTCTTCAGCTCGAGCATCGCCTTGACGTGGACCGCCATGGAGCTATAGGCACGTTTGATATATTCTTCCGGTTTTTCCCGGCGAAGATGAAGGGCATCCTCATAGGGAATTCCGTGAGGCACATATCCATTCAGCTCGTCATGTGCAGAGGTTTGATCGGTAAGGATATCGGGAATGATTCCACGCCGGATAAATTCCGGGTAGATATCGGCGGCATTCCCGAGCAGACCAATAGAAAGGGGGGTCCCCTTCTCTTTCGCTCTCATACCAAGCCTTAAAGCATCATCGAGATTCTCTGTTATTTCATCCACATATCTTGTTTCCAAACGCCTTTTTATCCGTGTCCGGTCAACTTCAACAACGATGGCTACCCCTTCATTCATGGTTATCGCCAGAGGCTGGGCTCCTCCCATCCCTCCTAAACCTGCAGAAAGGACAAGTTTTCCTTTTAAACTCCCGTTAAAATGCTTTCTAGCTGCAGAAGCCAGTGTTTCATATGTTCCTTGCAGTATTCCTTGAGTGCCGATATATATCCAACTGCCAGCTGTCATCTGTCCATACATGGTCAAACCTTTGGCCTCGAGCCGCCTGAATTCATCCCAATTTGCCCACTGAGGAACGATCATTGAATTGACGATCAGAACTCTGGGCGCCTCCAAATGAGTACGGAAAACTGCCACCGGCTTCCCAGATTGAACAAGAAGCGTTTCATCATTCTCAAGCTGTTTCAGACTGCTCACGATAGCGGAATAGCAATCCCAATTGCGTGCTGCTTTTCCCGTTCCTCCATACACGATAAGATCATCAGGCTTTTCTCCAACTTCTCGATCCAGATTATTCATCAACATGCGGAGAGCGCCTTCTTGTGACCATCCTTTGGTGTTTAAACTCGACCCGCGAGGAGCCATGATCTTTTTAACATTTGCTGTCATTTTGACTTCACTCCATGATCATATGAAAAGAATATCCCTTTCTCAGATCTTCATATTTAAAACTTTCTCATAATACCCCATCCTGGCAATCGTCTTTTCCTTCCCGATCATTTCCAGCACTTCAAAGATGCCGGGGCTGACGGACATTCCCAAGATAAGCATCCTTACAGCATGGATCAAAGGAGCTGCTTTAATACCTTCCTTGTCGGCTCGAGCACGTAAGACCTTCTCGACAGTCTCGGCATCAAATCTTTCGATCATCTCGAAGTCTTTCTGCAGCAATTTCAATTTATCCTTCAAATTTTCATGAAGATATTTCTCTATCCCCGCCTGATCATAATCGAATCGGTCTGAAAGGAAAGGACGCATTCTAGAAGGAAAATCTTTAAGCGTTTTGTTTCTTTGTTTAACCAGGTCTATCAATTTGAGAAACCATTCTTTCTGCTTTTTCTCATACTCTTCCTTCCAGAGAGAAGCAGAAAGTAGCTCTTCCTGCACAAACGGAAAAAGTTCATTGGCTGTCATTTGAGAGAGGATCTGCCCATTGATCCATTCCAATTTATCCAGGCTGAAAATAGGACTTCCCTTGCTCAATCGATCAAGAGAGAACCTATCGATCATCTCTTCAACAGAAAAAACATGTTTCTCTTCTCCGACAGACCAGCTCATCTGAGCAAGATAATTTAAAACCGCAAGAGGCATATATCCTTCTTCCCGGAATTTAATGATGGAAATAACTCCATGCCGCTTGCTCAGTTTTTTTTTATCAGGCCCCAAAATGAGAGCGATATGAGCAAATCTCGGCACAGGTGCATTGAATGCCTGGTAGAGAAGAATCTGTTTGGGTGTGTTTGAGATATGATCATCTCCTCGGATAACATGACTGATCTGCTGGTCCATATCATCCACCACGGCAGAAAGATGATAAGTCGGCATCCCATCATTTCTCAAAAGAACAAAATCTTCGATGGTCACGCTTTGGACAGATATGTCTCCGTGGATGAGATCAGAATAGCGAACCTCCCTTTTGGGAACTAAAAATCTGACAGCTTTTAGACTTTTCTTCACCCTATGCCCATCCCTCTCTTTATCGGATAGGGATGAACATCTGCATCTTGTCCATGATGTTGAGCTCCTCTCCTGACCATCTGTGTGCGTGGAACAATAGCAATAATAGGCATGCCCTGATTTCACAAGCTCTTCTGCTTTTTTTCTATGAATATCTGTTCTCTCAGATTGGAAAAAAGGCCCTTCATCCCATTCCATACCCAACCATCGCATCCCATCAATGATGCCTTGACACATTTCTTGCGATGAACGTTTGAAATCTGTATCTTCAATACGAAGAATAAATCTTCCTTTGTTTTTATGTGAAAAAAGCCAGTTGAAAAACGAGGTTCTCGCAGCACCGATATGCAAATATCCCGTCGGGCTGGGAGCAAAGCGAACTCGGATCATGGGAGAGATTATAGCATATCCAGCTTGGCACATAAAATGCAGAAAAATAAGGAAAAAGCTTGACTTTAAGGAAAAACTTACTTACTATAAAAATGGTTGGAAAAGGCCAAAATCGGGATGTTTGTTTATTAATTTTGTGCCAAGGTTTAAACTGGAAGGGAAATCAACATAAAACATGGAAAGCAGTCTGTCTAAATCCTCCCTCCTTATCCTGAACAACAAACCGGAGGAAAGTACTGTCCTGACAAAAATCTGCAACCTCGTAGGAACGGCCTTCTCAACAACAGAAACGGGCTCTGCGCTTGAACTTTTAAAAAATAAAAGAATCCATGTCTTACTGATCGACTCTTCTATGGCAGACTACTCCCATTTTAAGTCCCTTCCTTCATCCACCAGCATCATCATAACAGACTATGATCAAGATGATATTATAATAAAATTATCTAAGCAATGGCCTCTTGTCTACTATGTTGACACTCACATGGTTCCCAAGAACAAGGAAGAAGCAAACAGCTTTTTACGTACTCTAAAAACGGCCATGGATCATGCACATCTGAAACTATCTCTAAAACAAAAAAAGGAAAAACTAAGGGAAGCTTTAACCGAGATCCAGGAGATAAAAACCGTCATAAATGACAGTGTAGTCAAAGAGATCGAAGACCGGCTCTCTCTTCAATCACGATTCATCCTGTTTAGACAAGAAAAACAAAAAATGGAGAGGATTCTTAAAAAGCTTTATGCAGCAAATGACATTACCAGCCTGATCGATATCATCCATGATGTGAAAGACATCCTCCATGCACAAGGGATCTCTATTTACTTGGTGGAAGAAAGCCAAGCCCTGGGAAAATATCTGAAACCCCTTGTCTGGAATGACTCCATTCTTTCTCATCCTGAGATGGTAAAATACACCATCCCTCTTGGTAAACATGATTTCGCAGCCATCACTGCTCGAGATGGAACAGTGATCAACTCTTCAGAAGCCTTTCAGGATCCAAGACTCACACAAAGGTATATCGATCAGTTGGGATACCGCTTGGAAAACATCCTGTGTGTCCCCATTTTGGCCGAAGAGTCTGTCATCGGCGTGATCGAAGTCTATAATAAATATTCCCACCAAACTAGGGAGAAGAAAGTTTTTTCACAAGAGGATCACAGAATTCTGGGCTTGATATCCGAGCATGTTTCCATCGCGATCACCAAACTCAATCTGATCCAGTATGATGCTCTCACCGGGCTTCTGCGTCCTGATCCATTCTTCGAGAAGATCATCCAAAAAATTAAATTAGACGGAATGCGGCGTCAAGAGGATTCTGCATATGCGATTGTGATGGGAGATGTTGATTGGTTTAAAAACTACAACGACCGCAACGGACACGAAGCAGGTAACAAACTTCTTAGACAGCTCTCCCTGGTGATGAAGAGTTCGATAAGGGAAGAAGACCTTCTCTGTCGCTATGGAGGTGAGGAATTTTTATTTTTCCTAGCGAAGATCGAAGATATTAAGGACGCTTGCCGTCTTACAGAAAGGATCCGGCAGCGGATTGAAGAGCATTATTTTGAAAATGAGGAAAATCAGCCCCGCAGTAATTTAACCATGAGTTTTGGTGTCACCGCTTTTACCAAGACGAGACTGGATTCTTTAGAAACACTGTCAAAAGTCGATTTGATCAAGATCGTCAACGAAGCAGATATGGCTTTAGCCGAAGCCAAACAAAAAAGGGTGGCTTCCTCCACTCATGATGATCGTGCAGAAAGAATGATCGAAAAGAACAAAGTCTGTGCTTTTTATCAATTATCCGATCAAAAATTTGAGAAAATCGACGGTATTAAACCTTATCATGAAAGATATGCCTCCGAAAAAAGAGAACATAAAAGATTTTACACGTCCACCCTTCTGGTCTATAAAAATTCTCATGGGCCTCAGGTTACCAAGACCATCAACCTCAGTCTGGGTGGATTAAAGATCCCCACAACAGATCAATTCATGAACTACCAAACCTTAGACTTAATCCTGATCCTCGGGAACAGGGTTTGCCAGATGCAGGGCGAAATTGTGTATTCTTCAAAAACAAAAAACAATGGATCCCTTTTCCATACAGGGCTTCAATTCAAGAATGTTTCTCTGGATAATAAGAAAGTGTTAGAGGAATATTTCTCATCTCTCCATGCTGGTTCTTCAAAAACAGCTCATTGAGAGACGCCGAATTCACTTCTCTAATTCATTGAGTATAGACTGTAGATAGATAGCGGGAGGAGTGATTCGGGCATAATAGGCATCTTTCAACTGTTTTGCATATTCGTCGAAAGAATTAAAATCATCTTTATCACTCCAATTTTCCATACTGACTTTCTCTAAAATATTCTTCAACACATCCACATTCAAGATCTCAATCGTATATTTGGGGAGTGTGCAAGATTCATGATCACACATTTTGATGCTGGTCAACATCAACTTTCTCAAGATCTCCTGATGCCTGATGATATCCTGTTTGATAAAAAACTGCTCTTTTGGAGATTCGGTCTTTTCAAGATTATTATACAATTCTGTCGCACTCTCGACACTATTATTAAGAGCTGAAATGAGACATTCTCCATCCAATATGGTCTGATCATCGTCTTTCTGAAAATAACTCACTTCCCCATTGTCTTCTTCACAGGCTCCCTTTCTATATTTTTCAAGATTATCAAATACCTCTTGAAAGGAAACCTCTATTTTAACCTCTTCCATATCTTCCATCCCAAGGTATTCAGGAGTGTCTTGCTCTCCCACTTTTTTCTCTTTATCTTTTTCTGCCTCTTTTTCTTCCTCAACAGCAATTTCTGGTCCTGATTCTTTCTCTTCATCTTTTTCGGATTCAAAAGACTCGTCAGTAGATTCATCAGGTACGAAATCCGGTTTGGGGAACCTTTCGATCTCAGGAGCTTCATCAGAATAGTTTCCGGTTTCTTCAGAAGTCTCTGATTCCGGTTCAGGACTCTGCCCTTCTTCAGGAGCTTCGACCGCATCCTGACTCTCAAATTCAACCTTCGGCTCAGGAGATTCCTCTTCTTCCTGGACTGAATCCGCCTCAACAGTCTGAACCGCCAATTCTCCACTGTCAACGGCTATATTGGACTCCGGTTCGTCCGAGTTATCTTGACCTTCTTTTAGGGGCGATCCCAGAAGCTCTTTGATCTTTGTCAACTTGTTCAATTCCTTATCAAGATTAAAATTGATTTCTTCTTCATTATTACTTTCCGGTGACGGAGTCTCTATTCCGTATTTTTCGGTGAGATTTTTTCTTACTTCAATAAGCTTTTCCTCTGCATCCTTCTGAAATTGTTCTAATTTCTGGTTCAGATCTCCTACTGTTTTCAATTCTTCAAGGGTATTTCCTGTCATGTTGGCTATTTTGTTTTGAAAGTCGACAGCTTTGCTCAGATGACTCTTAATCTGTTTCTTGTAGACCTTTTTATTCGACTCCAGCTCTGAAAATAATTTGGTGTAATTCCCAAGGATCGATTTCTCTTCCTTGAAATCATTTTCAGCTTTTTTCATTCTCTTTTCTGCCTCAACCTGTTCAGATTTAATTCGTTCCTGTAGTTCTTTTTCGATATCCACTTTTTTCTTGGAAAAAATCTCATCAAGCTGTTGTTCAATTTTTTCCATCAGGGATTCCGAGCCTTTGTCCACGTTATTTTTTTCTGGCATCCTGTCCCTCCTAGACTTGATATAGAATGAACAAATTGATTAAAAAATCAATTCGATCTTTTCTCATAAGATTTTACCTCATTCTGCATACATATGTTCGCAGACCTGGGGTTGGATCACAATAGCCTTTCCAGGCTAATCCAGGGGTGATTTTTATCTTACTATTTATCACCTCAAAAGGTGAGGTGGTTGACTTTATTCTTTACCACAGAGAAAAAATAGGGTATAAATGGTAAAAATGAGAGAGAAAAGCTGAAACGAAAAATACCTGAAAAAATAAAATGAAAACCAAAAAGACGAAAGTTCTGATTATTGATAAAAATGGTCGCCAGAGAGAGAAAATACGTCAGCTATTGGAAAGTGAGGAATCCATCTCCCTAAATGAAGCCGAATCATTTTCCATTGGATATGAAGTTCTCTTAGAAAAGAACAATTATACACTGGCGCTGATCACTCTGTCTGTCTCAGAAAGTATTAAACCCACACATCTTCGTCGTTTGAGATCTCAGAATCCTGGTTTAGGGATCATTCTCATCGGGAATTTCAATAAAACAAACCAGGCAATCGCACTTCTCAAACAAGGCCTTGCAGATCATATTGAAAGCCCGAACAATCCTGCCTCTGTGTATTCAGCGGTCAGAAATCAACTTAAGAACAAAAATCTTCTCAAAAAAAACGAATCAATGGCATATCAACTTGGGATTCTCAAATCTGAACAGGAAATAAATGCCAGGAGAACATTGGACTTGGAAGAGATATATGACACGACACTCGAGAATCTGATGACAGCCCTAGATATCAGAGATGTGGAGACATTCGGACATTCTAGGACTGTGGCCAGATACAGCCAGGTTTTAGCCCAGATCTTAGGCATTAAGGAAGATGAAAAACTGGACACCATCAGGAAGGGAGCTCTTCTTCATGATGTCGGAAAGATCGCCATTCCCGATGCTATTTTGAAAAAACCTTCCTCTCTCTCGTCGATGGAATGGAAAAAGATAAAACTTCATCCTTCCCTAGGATATGGATTGATCAAAGAAATCAAATCTCTTGAGGAAGTAGGCAATATTGTACTTTGCCATCATGAACGATACGATGGTGCAGGTTACCCTCAAGGATTGAAAAAGAATAAAATCCCTCTGGAAGCGAGGATCTTTTCACTTGCTGATGCCCTGGATGCGATCACATCTCATCGGCCTTATAGAGAAAAACGTGACTTCCAAGAAGCACAAAAAGAGATTCAAAACAATTCAAAAACCCAGTTCGACCCGATCGTTGTTAACGCTTTTTCCTCAGTCCCTCTTGAGAAATGGGAAAAAATCCGCTTCGAAACAACAAAACTCATGCCTTCTTTCGAAGAAATGCTCGAGATGTCTAAAAAATAATATTCATTCATATCGAGCAACCACTACTCGGGGAATCCCATTTAAATCGTCATAACACTCAACCTCACTCCAATCCTGTTTGAAAAGAGTGATGGCATGTTGACTTTGTCCAAATCCAATTTCTAAGACTAAAAATCCTCCCGGTTTCAAAAAATAAGGGCTCACTTCAACCAGTCCACGTATAACTTCAAGTCCTGTTTTGCCGGAGACCAAGGCTTTTTTTGGTTCATTGTTTCTGATCTCTGGAGAGAGAGATTTCCATTCCCCAGATGGGATATACGGTGGATTGGACACAATGATATCACATTCTTTTTGCAGACCAAGCTTATCAAGCGGCTCGAGCAAATGTCCTTGGAGAAAGGTCACATTCCTAATCCCATGCAAATCCGCATTCATTTTTGCTGTTTTCAAGGCCCTTTTCGAGATATCAGTGGCAGTCACACGCACATGAGGGCGCTCCAAGGCCATGACCACAGCGATATTCCCACTTCCAGTTCCGATATCAATGACATTGCATTCCTTATCGGACACAAGAGATAGAGCTTTTTCAATCATTAACTCTGTCTCTGGTCTAGGGATAAAGACGCCCGGTGAAACATGAAAAGCAAGTGACCAAAATTCCTTCTTTCCGGTGAGATAAGAAAGGGGCTCTCCTTTCCTACGTCTCTCGATGAGCAGATGAAATCGTTTTTTTATTTTTTTTGGCAATACTTCGTCTGGATGGGTGAAAAATTCCGATTCACTGATACCAGCAGCCCTCAAGAAAAGTGCCTTTGCCTCAAGCTCGGGATGGGAAAGATGACCCAACTTCTCCTTGCCTGCATAAAAGACATCTATTAAGCTGTCCACGGTCAAGCTGGAATTTAAGATTCGGTTTGAGTTCTCATCTCCATCAAATGGGTTTGTTGGAGGTTGGTGAGGCTCTGGATAAACTCGGAAAGCTCTCCATCGAGGACATTCTCAAGCTTATGGAGAGTCATATTCGCGCGATGGTCGGTTACTCTGGATTGCGGGAAATTATATGTCCTGATCTTCTCGCTCCTTTCTCCCGTCCCCACCTGTGACTTCCGGTTATGCGCGATCGCTTCCTGCTGTTTTCTCTGGGCTACGTCCAGCAGCCGTGATCGAAGAATCTTCAGTGCTCTATCTTTGTTCCGGTGTTGAGATTTCTCATCCTGGCAGGAAACGACAATATTAGAAGGTTTATGTGTGATTCGGATAGCGGTGTAATTGCGGTTGACACTCTGACCTCCCGGACCTGAAGCGCTGAATGCTTCTATTTTCAGATCCTTCGGATCGATCTGGATGTCCACATCATCCGCCTCAGGGAGGACCGCGACCGTGACGGTTGATGTGTGAATACGACCGCTGGCCTCGGTCTGAGGGACACGCTGGACACGGTGCACCCCGCTCTCATATTTTAACTGAGAATATGCCCCATTCCCTCGAATATTAATAATAATCTCTTTGATTCCTCGAATAGGAGAAAGACTGGAATTCATGACTTCCAGCTTCCATCTTTTCTTCTCGGCGAACCGGGAATACATACGGAAAAGATCCTGGGCGAACAAGGAAGCCTCATCTCCCCCTGCTCCAGCACGGATCTCGAGTATAACATTTTTATCATCATTCGGATCCTTGGGAAGAAGAAGGAGACGGAGCTCTTTTTCTACTTTTTCTTTTTGTGAATGGAGATTTAAGATTTCTTCCTCTGCCAATCGAATCAGATCCTTTTCCGATTCCGGATCGGATAAAATAGACTCTGATTCCCTCAAGTCATGTGTGATCTTCAGATATTCATCATATTTTTTGATGATCGGTTCAAGATCCGAACGTTCTTTAGCAAGTCTTTTAATTTTCTGGGGATCAGAGGTTATGTCGGGATCGGACAAATCGGACAGAACGGCGTTATACTTCTTCTTTAGTTCTGTGAGCTCTTGAATCATTCTGGTTATTTTTTAAGAGAATCATATTTCTTCCTGAATTTTTCAACACGTCCTGCACTATCAATGAACTTCTGTTTTCCTGTGAAAAAGGGATGACATTGTGAGCAGATCTCCACTCTAATATCTTTTTTAGTGGACCTGGTCTGAAATGTATTCCCACATGCACACGTCACTGTAGCTTCAGTGTATTCGGGATGAATTCCTTTTTTCATCGTTGTCACTCCTGATAAGGAAAGAATTATATCAGATTTCGTTCCTCAGAGTAAAGTTCAGACTCCGGAAGAAAGGCCCTTTGCATTCATTTTTTTTCGAACAGATTCCCAATCCACAAAATATTTTTTCCCTTGAATGGATTCCTTTACTTTTCTTTTGTATGGAGATGAATCAAAGTAAGATTTTAGTCTTTTGTTCAAGAAAAAAACCTGTTCTTCCGCTTTCCACTCATACAAACCTGCATTTTCTTCAAAGAGGCCATTCAAGTGAACTGCCCAGGCAAGCTGATTGAAAGGGACATTTTTAAAAGCTCGGTAGATGGCTATAACTTCTCCCTCTTTGGAGGGATTGAGAAAATGAAATCTTCTCATGAAAAGCAAAGCATTATGAAAATAGGCCGGAAATGCAAGGATACCGTCGTTTCTATTCAGCCTGGCAATGTAGGCGAATAGACTGAAGACTTTCCGCCCGAGACTCAATCCTGGATAGTTTTGGCCCGGTAATGGGAGTTTATTCGACGAGAACGAAAGCAGAGGATTCTGTAGGGTCAACCATTCCAGAACAAGCAGCTTGACCGGAGGGAGAGGAGTCACGAGGATCGAAGGATCTTTGACTTCCAATCCCCCCTCTCTGATTTTCAGATCGAAAACGAGATTCTCAGCATTCTTTTCTTTATGAAATATTTGCAGTCGCTGCAGAGGAGGAAATTCAGAGGAATCAAGTTCCATTTTTAAGGGCCATATGTTTTTCTTTCGGGCGTCCTTGTAAAAATTCCATTTTTTCAGAACAGTCCTTGCTTCCGTCATGGCATATTTCCCAAGGAAAAGGCTGCTTCCTTTCTTGGCATACAATTCCCCAAATAATTCTCCTTCGTCGATTTGGATAGAATAAGAGGAAGATCGAGGCTTGTTTTTCATCTTGTCCTTTGGCATCAAAAATGATCCTTCGTCTTTGTTGGAGAATGCCGACTCCTCATCTTTCAAAGATCCTCTTCAAAAATTGAACCAAACCTCTCCGGGTTTTGTCAGGATCTCTTTTATGCCTAAAGGAAGTTCGTACCAATCAGAGATCCCTCCTGCTTCTTCCCCCTGTATCCTGGCTGCTATGAAGATCACAACATCCAACAACATGGGATTGATCTTTTGATCCTCTAAGTATAGCTCCTTAAGATTAAGACGAACCTGATTTTCCCGAATCTCAAGGATCCCAGAGAAGTAAAAATTCATTTCAGAGCGCAAAAAATGAGAGGGATTATGTCCTTTCAGATCCATAAAAATTTTTCCTTCAATCCTCTTTTCGTCAAACAGTTTCAACTTCAATTCCTTCATAACCACAGATCGTTCCACATCGATGCGATAGGCGATATATGCATTCAGCTCTTCCTCGCTTATTCTTACTTTTTCAAAAGGAGGCTTGCTGTTTTTATCCTGTTCTCTTTCGATCTCTGCGATGATCCGAAGAACTTTTTTCGCATCCTCCAAGGAATAATTCGATTCACCAGCCAAATGAGTTGGCAGAAAAACAAAAATAAAAGCAAAAAAAATAGATTGTATCCAAATAAAATATCGAATATTGCCTTTTCTCATATTACAAATCTGATTGGTGCTGAAAAAGGGACACTCCTGGATGGGAAAAAAATTTTTCTGATCAGAAAACCGTTTCCGATACATAAACGACATCATTTTCTTTTAACTGGATATCCCTGATCTTCCCCCGAATGATATCCTTGACATTAACCTTCCGGTGGTGCTCCTTGCCTTCTTTGTCTTGCCACTTTATTAACACTCCTGTTTTAGAAGCTCTCTCCGAAAAACCCCCGGCTTGGGCGATCGCTTGAAGTAAGGTTGGAATATGGGATATCCGGACATCCAACGCTCCAGGATTTTTGACCTGACCAAAAACATAGATGCTCACCAGCTTGTCCACTGGAACATTGATGATATCATTTGCTTCTAGAGGAACATTCAAACTTGCGTCTCCTTTGAGGATCAGATCGTTTATCGAGATCTGAATAGAAGTACTCGTTCCATCAGGAAGCTGCCGGATCACAACAATATTTCCTCCGGCATCTAACGTTAATCCTCCTGCTTCAGAAATTATCTGGAGCAGTGTTTGGCGCCCGAGAAGAGGATATGATCCGGGTTTGTTAATCGCACCTATAAGGGAAATCCGTTTGCTTTGGTAATCCTTAATAAAAACGGTGACCTGCGGATCTTGAAGATACCTTTCTTCAAGCAGGCCGGCGAGTTTTCTCTCGACCTCGTTCTTGGTCAATCCCTCTACTTCTACTTCTCCAAGAAGAGGCAGTGTAATATTTCCGTCTTCAGAAACCCTAACTTGAACGTTAAGTTCATCCATATCCAAGACTTTTATCTCCAACAGGTCCTTTGGGCCAATTCTGTATTCAACAGTAAGGAAGTTCTGGCAGAAAAGCGATAAAGGCATTAGACAAACACACAGAAACGCAGCCGCCATGTATATATGGTGCATTCTTTTCATTTTGTATCACTTACCTTTTTATAATAATACCATTTTTGTATCTAGGTTGTGAATACTTATCATGATTAAAAATCTTGAGTGATGTATCCTCCGATAAATATTCTAGCTCTGTCAGACAGATCGTAGTTCGAATCTCTGTTCCAGAAGTTGACAGACAGTCCGATTCCTGTGGCTTTCATCACACGAAATACAATGGCTATGTTATGGATGTGATAGACATCCTTTCTTTTTATCTCCTCGAATCCATTGTCATCGGAAAAGACTTGTATCGCTTCCGGATAAAGATTGCCACCAAATACATAATTGTAGTCTAAGCGAATGACTCTAGAAATATAAAAGGAGAGACCTCCCCCATACCGATTCTCAATGAAATAAATATTTTCTTGTGAAAACGAAAACAGGCTGTCACGTGTGTAGCTGATATGGAAAACAAAACGTCCCATCTTGTAGTCAAAAGAAGTGTTGGCCATTAAGCCCGAAAAACCTTTCTTTCCTTGTGTTTCTGGTACGAGTTTTTTATACCCAAGAGATATAAGTCCACGAATCCTGCCTTCCATTGGGAATCGGATACCGCTTATGAGTTGAAGTGAATAAGCATCTCTCCAGGATGATCCTGAATCATAAAAATCATAAGAAGAATAGCCTCCTTTAACGAAAAGGTAACTTCTTGAAAAGATCCTGTAATACAATTCGGCTTCTCTACTTTTTTCTCGGTGATTCAAGATCTTTGAAAGAGAAATGTCTTCCTCCGGGGAAGAGATATCTTCATAATAAAAATCTCTGATGGAGCCTGTGACACCGATCATAGTGCTGCGAGAAGATTCATAGAAGATGCTGCCTGTATATCTATGATGTTCTTCGAAGGTCCTGGTATCGAACTCGCTTGTGATCCTTTGTTTTCTTTTACCAAACCGGTAATGACCTGAAATCACGAATCTCCGCAGCGGCGAGATCTTAAAGCCTGGAGTGAAAGTATGATTGAAAGTACGTTCATTTTTCTCATTGAGAAAGAAGACGTATTCTGGATTTTCCTGCAGTGAGAGAATCAACCAGTCCCTGAAAATTATATGGACCTGTAATTCCGGAGAAAAGGTTGCCGTGTAATCAGAGACAGGATGCTCATCCTCTCTTTGCCCATAAATATTATCGTCGTACCCGATATCCCTCACACGGATCCTGGGATAAAGCCGAAAAGGACCTATTTTCCATAGCGTCATGTTTTGTTTGATATTCTCAATTTCATATTGAAACGATTCATATGACTGTGCCGAAAGACCTGCACTGATAAGGATCAGCAGCAGGATCCAAATGGGAATTCTTTTTTTAATCAGCATCAAATAAAATCTTTCTGGAATCTCAGGAAAATGTCAATATTTTTATGAGATGTTTACACGCAAAACGAAGATGCTTTGACAAATATTCAAGAGCAATATATAAAGTAAGAGTGAAAAAAAAAGCTATACCTTCCTTGTTCGTTTTTATCTCCTCTCTGTTTCTTTCTCTTCTGACTTTATATTCCTACGACATTGATCCTTTTTATATTAACGCCCTAGAAAGAGGCGAGCAGCATTATCTTGCCCAAGACTATTCCTCTGCTCTTAAAAACCTCAAGATCGCGGTTTTCGGATTGAACAAGGATAACATCCTGTGCTCCAAGGCTCACACTTACATAGCTTTGACATATTTCAATTTAAAAAATCTGCAAGACAGTAAAAAACATCTCGATCGTGTCTTGGAGCTCCTCGGGGATCAGGATTTTACCGTCTTGAACATGCCTGCATCCGTCCAGGATACAGCGCTTCAGCTTTTTTCCCATTTCAGTCTTACAGACTCACAGGCAACTTCCTCATCCAAACAGGAAGACCGGCCAAAAGAAAAAAAGCCTCGGCAACAGGAACCACAAAATGAAAGTGTGACTCGATCGCACATAAGACAGCTTGAAAAAATAATAAGAAAGGATCCGTCAAAAACCAGCCCTTTCTATGAATTGTATTCTCTCTATAGAGAGCTTAAAGACACAAAAAAAGCCATAAAAATACTCCATAAACTCCTTGAGGCCCACTCCGATGAAAGAAGAGCTCATTTTCTCTTGGGTTTATCTTATTATAATACAGAGAATTATATCGAAGCGGAATCTCATTTTGGAAAGGCATTCTCCCTCTCAGAAGCAAATGAGGATGACATACAGGTGATCGAGATAAAGGCTTATCTTATTCTTACTTCTTACTCAAAAGGGAATAAGAAGCAAGCAAAAATGCATGCCACTGGATGGGAAGAAAGGATCCTGCAACACTTCGATCAGCTTGTCTTAGATGAAGACGAAAAAGAAAAACTGCGAGTGATTTTTAAATTCATCTGAATGTCCTGTTTCCCTGCTTCCAAAAAATGAAGGCTGCCTTCTGATACAAAAAAACGGTATGTTGTATCTGTGGATTCATAAGAGAAATGACACAGATCACTCATAAAAAGACAAGCAATCATCGCCCAAGAAAACCTGTCTTTTTCGCCTTAAATGCTGGCTGACAAATTTTGTTTTATAGAAACGACGCAAAATGACCTGTCCGCCCTTTTTTAAAATATCTCTCTTCGATATCACTTTAAGAGGATCTCTCTCATCAAGAAGCCTGTATGGAGGATCCAGAAATATAAGGTCAAATTGAGATTCTTCCTTGGCAAGTTGGATGACAGCTCTATTAAACTCTTTATGCATCACTCTGGCTTTTTCCTTGGCTCCGCATTTCAGAATATTTTCTTTTATCACTTTGACAGAAGGATAATGATCATCTACAAATACAACAACTTCGGCTCCTCTGCTCAGAGCTTCTATGCCAAAGGAACCCGTGCCAGCAAACCCATCCAGAACAATGCTTCCTGACAATTTCTCCTGAATGATGTTAAAAAGACTCTCTTTGAGTTTATGGGGAATGGGACGGACGGATTTCCCGGGAACCCGTTTCAACCTTTTGCCTTTATACTGTCCGCCGATGACACGAATCATAGTTTTCTCATTGGATAGACAGTCATGATAAATGTGAATTCATTTCAGACACACAAAGGAAATCCTGATATAAGGAACTCTCCTATTGTAAAGAACAGCGAATCATTCGTCTAGGAGATGCAAAGGAATAAAAAAATTCCCCTGCCATGGAATAAGGGAAGATTGAAATCAGGATGAGAGAGAAAGTGCAGATTTACAGGGTGATTACCTGTTTAATAATGTGTTAATGTCCCATCTTTTTTTGCTTTTAGGATGGAAACGCGGAAGACAACAAAACTCAACGGAAGAAGAACCAAACTGAAGCAGGCAAGAACGATAATACTGGGCATAATTTGTGAAAAAGAAACAGAAGAGAGAAGGCTCAACCGCAATCCTCTTAAAGAATGGGTGATCGGGAGGAGATAAGATATCCACTTCAACCAGCCTGGAAGAACTTCGATCGGGAAAAATATGCCACCGAACAAACCCGACAATCCTCCAAAGATCCAGCTGAACGGATTTCCTAGTTTATATACGAGAATAAAACTGGTGGATAGAATGCCAATGCTTAAAAAACACATGACAGTTAAGACAAATACAATGATGGCTCCTATCCAGTGGATATTCCCAAGAGTCATGCCAAAAACAAAAATGGCAATACCGAGATGAAAAATCGTCCTGATAAATGACATGAGAAAATTGAAAAAAGAAGAACCGATCAGGACGGTCGATATACTTGTTCGTGTCACAAGGATGGCCTCAAGAGTTCCTGTCATCTGAGCATTCCTAATAATATCGGGAAGGCCTTCCTGGAACATCCCCAAAATCCCTGAAAATGCGATACCGATAATGACAAAAGAAAAATATCCGCCTCCGTAGGGGACGAGAGAGGATATATTCTCTCCGGGGATGAGTTTAGCAATAAAGAAAAATGTAGCCGTAGAGATGAAGATACCGGCAACTGAGGAGATAAAATTGAACTTATAGCTGGATTTTTCGAAAAAATCCCGCCTCAAGAAAGCATACAACTTCTGAAAGATCATCATTTTTGTTCTTCCATTCGGGTGTCTTGATGGTCATGATCAACGACAGAATCTTCAAAGACTTTCTGAAGGCTTTTATTCCCATTTTCAGTGATTTTATCAACACTGCCAGCTGTTCTGATCTTTCCCCCATCGATAATCCCCAGCTCATGGGCAAAGTCCCTGGCTTCATTCAGATCATGGGTTGCCCAAAAAACCGTACGTTTTTGCTTTTCAACGAGTTCCTCTCTCAAAAAACGCCGCATTCTTTGGGAGGCTTTTGGATCGAGGCTTCTCGTCGGTTCATCCACAAAAAGAACTTTGACATCTATCAGAAGAGCACGGGACAGTGCAAGCATCTGTTTCATCCCCGTAGAGTAGGTATTAAAACGGTTCTCGGCCACATCAGATAAGCCTGTTAAATCAAGGACTTCCCGAATTCTTCTCTTTATCCGTGATTTTGAGATCCCATTCAATGCTGCAAAGAATTCTAAATTCTGCTGCCCTGTCAAGCGCCAATAAAAACTTCTCTCATCGTTCAAAGCTGTGCCGATGACTGATTTGACCAGCCAGGGTTCTTTTTCCACGTCATGACCGCAGACAGTAGCCTTTCCGTCATCCGGTAAAACAAGAGTGGAGAGTATTTTGATAAGAGTGGTCTTGCCGGCTCCATTGGGACCCAACAAGCAGAAACAGATCTCTTCTTTAACTTTTAAATCTACTCCATTTAGGGCTGTCACCGCATTCCGTCGAAAAGGATGAAGAAAGAGTTCTTTATAACTCTTCACGATCGGATAGTGTTTTTTCAGGCCGGAAACTTCAATTGCATTCATCGGATTCAATACAGTCTTAATATCCTTCTGGAAACGACAAAAACAGGCCGGTATAACCTCCATAGATAATGCCGAATCATACCGAAAGAATTTTCAGAGATTCCATAATAATGCTTGATCCACGCTCTCGGAGGAAAATAGATCCTCAGGAGAGTTTTTAAAGCAGAGATCACTTTTCTCCTGGCGAACAGAGCAAACACGGTCGGAGTATGCATAGGGAAATCAAGAGAAAGCGTCCTAGATCTCAGTCCTTTTTGAGGCCACAAGAACTTGAGAAGCTGTTTCTCGATCCAGCTCAACCGGAATCGACAGAGAATATGCGGAGATATGGAATTAGGCCAGATCGTGTTAACAGTCAAAAGGGCATAATAAACGGAAGCATGGATTTTTTCCCTGTCGCAAATATGAAGAACTCTTTTCCAGTCGATCGCCCACCGGGAAGCCGCTTCAACGATATCGGTCAGCCATATCAAACGAGAATAGGAGTGCTGCTGGGCATGCATACAGAGAAGGCAAAGCTCATCTTCCTGGGAAAGCACCGGTGCTTCTGCTTTACCGATAGCGGTCCTGCCGCATTTCTCCCAGATCGGATCCGAGGAATCTAAAATATCAGGAAGTCCTGGAAAATTCACATGGAGCTCAATAAGACATCTATCCTTGATAAAATACGGACGATACATCCAAAAAGATTCTTCCAGTCCGCTGTGAGATGCTTGCTTTTCCTCTGATGGATGAAGAAAGCCGATGGATTCGAGAATTTCATCCGCTTTCCTTTTATGCTGGGAGGAAATAATGAGGTCAATATCAACAAAAGGTCTTAGGGCAGGATCAGAATAAAGCGTCACAGCCAACCGAGCTCCTTTAATAAGCGCCATCCTTATCTCAAGGCCTTGGACATTAAGGAAAAAAGGCTCGATATTCCGGAGAAGAGAAATACCGTGCGCAGCGCTTTTTACATACAACGATTTCAAGTGCTCGAAGGATTCAGAAGGAATCTTGCTCTTGAATTTCTTCAAGTGATGGAACAAGAGAGGACCGACACCTTCTTGCCTTGCCCGCTTGATAATCTGGTCCCAATCAGGTTTAGAGTCCAAGATCTTGGTGATTTGTGACTGGCTATGGTGATCGAGATCGAGCCGAGAACAGAGAATAAGAAGTGTGTTGACCATAGTTCGATTATAGAAAAAATGAAAATGTCTGAATAGAGTTAGAAAGATTTCTTTACGATAAAAGATTCCCTTCCCCAAAAAAGAAACTTAAAGAGGAATAGATGAACGATCTTGAAAAAGACGTTCACCCGAAAATTAGGATGGAACCTTTAGTGGTCGAATAAAGTTATTTGCGAAATGCAGAAACTGGAGTAGTATCTGGAGGACAATCTGGGCAAGGAGTGACTATTGCTCCGGCAACAATGGCTGCGATTCCAATGGGAATAAGAAAGAAAGGGACACTGCTTTTTTTACATTTTACATAAACAAGATCCCCGGTCACGACATCATATTCCACCTTCATCATCACGGTCTGGCCGGCGTATGCTCTAATGATATCATTTCCCTCAAGTTTCATGACTCTCAGATTCTGGTTGAAGTCTGTTTTTTCACCCTGGATGTGAAGTCTGTCATCGGTCTGCATAAAACCTCTCAGCATGTATACTTCAGTCATCTTTATGGATCTGCTATATCCGATGATCTTACCGACTAGGGATTCTCCCTTTTCTATCTGATCCTTATAGAGATCATGTGCTGCAGCCAGATTTTTTGCATCGAAAAGTTCAAGAGAGATAGAGAGTTTAGAGGTTTTTCCAGCTTCCACCCCGAACATGTTATCTGAGTTGAATTCACCGGTATCGGTTTTAACTCCGAAGACATAAACACCTTTAGCAACATTTTCGATCTTGAAAGATCCATTTGCATCAGTGGGGGAGCTTTGATAAAGATTGCCACTGGCAACATCGCGGATGATAACGACTGCCCCTGCCAGGGGTGTCGTTCCATCCTTGTCAAAAACATTTCCTGCGACCTGCCCCTGTTGGACATCCTGGCTCAAGATCAAACTAGGGGAAAAGAACAACAGGAAGGAGAAAATGAGAAAAACAGCAGTATTTTTAGATCTGATTTTTTCAAACATGGGTTCCTCCTTAAGATCCCGCTTATAAGATAATACGGGCTAAAATTTGATTTGTCAAGCCGAAAAATCGGCAATTTGTTTGTGTATCTATAACGAAAAAATCCTGTGAAATATTTTTATGGCAAGCTTCTGCCAGGAGTATGCATATTGTTTATTCATCGGCACAAGCATCACGATCTTCTCGATGCCGGCATTTTTCGCTGTTTTGACATCTAGAAATGGATTGTCCCCAAAAAAAGCAGCTTTTTTGGGTGACGAATGGACATTCTTAAGAAACAAAAGAACTTTAGATGGATCAGGCTTACCAGTATGTGTAAATACATCTGCATCTGGAAACGAAGCATGAATCCTCTCTTTTAAGAAAATCCCATCTTTTTTTGAACAATTCGACACAACGGCCCATTTGAATCCCTTCTTGTGCAAAGATCTGAGAAATAGAATCGCCTTCTTGCTTAAAACTCCCCCTCTGATCGTCTTCAGCACTCCCTCATAATCAAAAACCAATGTGTCAATTCCGTCATCATGCAGGAAGGAAAAATATTCTTCAGGGATAGAAAAAACTGAAGAAAACATTTTTTCAACATGGACTCCTCGGATTCGTTGCCAAATTCCCCAAACAATGCATTTTATGAAACGCACCATTTCCACACCGAGATCTACACTTTTTCTCAAAAGGTTTTTTTTGCAAAAAGGAGGTTGATCCGGCAGCCCAATAGAATCGACCTTGTATCGATACACCGGATAAAAGGGAGAATATTTGCGCATCGGTAGCCTCAATGCAAGTGGCGGAAAGGTATCACGGATCTGATAATTCTTGATACAAAAATCCACATTCCTGCTGTGTGGATATTTGTATAGAACAGCATTCTTTATTCTAATTGAAGGATCGTGCTCCTCGAGCAATGCTTTTGAGAGAGCAAGGGTTCCCCCTGAATCTGCCTCATCATCCACGACCAGAATATCTCCATCGATCTTGGGCCCTTCATATTTGTGCGTGACAACCGGCCCTTCAAAAAGCAGCTTCTTCCAGCTTCGTGGAAAGACAGAAAGATATTTTTCTTTAAAGAAAAAATCGTCAAGCGGAAATCCGTCTTTTTTCATCCAAATGTAACCGACTTCCGTATCCAATAATTGAGCAACTTTCCAGGCGGGATAAACACCACTAGTCCCGATCCCAACCACAATCCTGGGATGAAATCCGGAGTGTCTCACTTTCTCAGCTAGAAGCGCACAGATCTCGTCGACATGGTCGAGACTGACGAATTTTAAGGGCTCATAGTTCCTCATTCTCCTTGCAGCCATGAAATGAAGAACCTGATAATCGAGTTTTCTCAGAAAATCGACAAACATTTTTTAATCAGGTGAAATGATTTGAACAATAAAAAGGAATGGAGGGATCCTCTTAAAATGCTATTCCACCTCCCTCCTTACTCTTTGATAAAGCAGCTTTTTAAGAATCACAGACTTGTTGATGGGAATGATACTCAGTCTGTTCAAACCTTGATTTGATTGTATCGTTACAGCCATCGACATGTCATCCAGAAGACCTTCCCAGATGATCCGATCATTCAAAAATACAGACACCAAGCAGGACAGGGAGGGATCCTCGAATACAAGCGAGAGGTTTATCTCGCTTCCATCTAAAACCAGAGGCAGCTCAAACTTTTTTCCTTTAGGAATATCGACAGAAAGGATCATTTCTTCAGGAGAAAGTATATTTCTGATCCTGTCTATCGTCGCCTTCACTCCTTCCTCATCATTCAGTCTTTTGTGGGCCAAAAGGAGTCCAAACAAAGCCTCCGTGTCATCTGGAACGATCTCCAGGGACTTCTCAAAAAGATCTCTCGCATCATACAGATAATCGAGTCTGCGGTAAGATTCTGCCACCTTCTGATAAATATAATGAAGGACTTCCTTGTTCTCATCGGTTAGGAGCACCATACTTTGTTTTAATTTCTGACCAATATTGATGATCTGTCTGAAACGGCTTTGTTCGAAATCCAATGCGATCCTGAAAAAAAGAAAATCCAGATCTGTCACCTCTTGGTCCATCTCATCATGCAAGATCTTTTTCTGCGTGAGATATGCTTCGAGGTCTTCATATCGAGAAGAATCTTTTTCCAGGATCAGATAATCTAAGAAATGTTTTCTTACCTGTTCCATGTTTTTATCAACCTCGAGTGAAATTCTGAAAAGATAGTAGCAGACAGACTTCATCACATTCAGATATTCCTGTTCATCAATTCTGACTTCATCCGAAAGCTTTTGATAAAAATATATCCTCGTAAGAATCTTAAGAGAGTCACTCAGCCTGTCTTTTGCTTCCTTCAGACGAAACCGTTGATAACTTCCGCGTGCCTGGCGGAAGATTGTTTTTGCCTGTTCAAAATCCAAGTACTCAGCTTCCGCAAGTTTTCTCTTTCTTTCGGACAAGGAAAAGCCCCTTTCCCCTAGAAATTGCGCATACATCCGGAAGGTAAGTGCATTTTGAGGCAGGATCTTATCCATGAGAACATAATCCATGGACATCGCAGCCCAGATCTGAAGAATTATCCCTGTTTTGTTCTCATCCTTGAAGTGAGAGCGACGCTTTAAGACTTTTATGGTATGGTCTTTGGTCTTTTCATCCAGATCAGACCACTGCGTTAACAGTGTCCTGCCCACATCAAAATATATCTCTTCATCATAGCTGTTCAAAAGCGATGTTTTTAGGTATTCGCTCATATAGTCTATTTCAGAGGGAGAAAAATAACTCTTATATAAAAGGGTTTGAGCAAGATAATAATGATTTAGATAAAATCCGGGATTGAGACGGATCGCTTTGAGAAAATTCTCAACCGCAGCATCCAGATCCGCATCCCGTCTCTCCGGATCGGAGAGGTTATCAATCCCCCGATTATAGTGAGTTTTACCACGCTCAAAATACACCTGATCGTGGAAAGGAAGAGACGCGTGCGCTCTCTTCAAGACTAGAAGCTTTTTCTCATAATTCCCGATCCTTTCACGCGCACGCTCGAGAAACAAGCCGTTCCAAAAGACAAGAGAACTTACGATAGATATAAGAATAACGCACAGGATCAACAGAATTCTTTTCATGTTTTTTTACCGGTAGGACTTTTATGACCGTGAGCATGAAATCTGTAATGAACGATCACACACGTCATAGAGAGGACAATGGTGAAGAGGATCATGTTTGCTGGAATATGAAGATTAAAGTCGGTCAAGCTGTATACTGCGATCACCAACAAAGACACAATTCCTCCTAAACCCAATCCTTTCATTTCTGGATTTCTCCTTTGCTTCCATACAGAAAATGTTTTTACAATCAAGACAAAAATCCCGCCTAAAAGAAGAAAAACACCAATGATCCCTAGTTCTGCGGAATATTCCAGATAATCATTGTGTGCGTGGAAGAGTTTTCCGTGTATCTCACCCTCTTCATAAGCAGGATAAACGGAAACGAATGTTCCCAAACCACAACCGAAAAGCGGAAAATCAGAGAAGATATCGAGGGTGTTCTCCCAGTATTGGGTTCGGGTTTCCAAAGAGATCTTTTCCAGGTTAAATCTTTCCAGAGTAGTCTCAACACCCACATACAAAAACACAACCGCAATGATCAGAAAGATGACCTGAAGGAACCGCTTGATCATAGAACGGGACCTTCGCAAAGTCCCGACATACAAAATACTCAGTTCTAAAAATATCAACAACGCGAAAACGACCAGGAAAAGACCCATGCGTGAACGAGAAAGTAGGACTGCGATCGAAATGATGAGAAGAAAAACAACCATGATGAGATTGGCAGAAAATCCTTTTTCAGCAAAATGGACCAGCTTCTGTCTCCAATTCATATCTGGAAGAGAGTAGGTATCGATCCGGGCAATCATGATCCCAATGACAATGGGGATGATCATACACAAATATCCCGCTAAATGGTTCTGATTGACGAAGGTGCCGGTGACCATATTCAGGTTGATCACCTTCTTATAGAACAAAAGTCTAGGATTCTGTCTGTACAGCTCGAATATCCCATAAAAAGCTTCGAAAAATCCCATGATCACAATTATCAGAAAAATTCGTCTCATCTGGATCCTGGAAGTGATGGTTTTGATTATGAGAAACCCGAGCAAGAAATAGGTCAAAAACTCTATTCCTTCTCTAAAAGTCTGAAAAGGTGCAAGGGATAAGGGCATAAACGTCATATCGCTCCCTGAGGCGAATTGCTCGTAAAAATGAAAAGTCGAAGGGCTCATTATCTTCATCAGGAATTTAGGCCAAGGGATCATCTGTATTCCTATCAAGACGAAAAGCCCGATGAAAAAATATTTCGGCCACTTAAAGAGGCGTGTAAGAGCCGGATTTTCTCTTGGTTTGACCGACATGGAGAAGTAAGCAACCATCATTGAAGCGACAATCATTTGGATAACATAAATAGACCACTCTTCAACGGAAGCGATCGGCAAAGGACTCAGGATGATTAAAGCTAAAATTCCATATTCGATATAGTGGAGACAAAATCTGTCCTTACGGTTCATCTTGGGTAAATTCTTTACTTTCATTTGATCTTCCGCATTATTCAGACCCAGGAGATGGTCTCATTTCCTTCATCAAGTTATGAAGTTCATTTCAGAGAAGGGAGAGAAAATATATCAAAGAAATTGTCAATAGAAAAAGAAAAGCCTCTATTTCACCTCGGTGTATTGATCCATGTAGCCATGATAGCTCTGATCATTATAGGATCTTCCTTTTTTGGGTTTTGATTCATTGAAAATGATACCTATGATCATACCTGATGTTTTTTTCACTTCACTCACTGCTTTTATCAAAGCTTTTTTGGTGGTTTTTCCAGGCCTTACTACGATGGCTGTTCCATCAGAGAACGAACTGAGAATGATAGGATCTATAACTGCTAGAATAGGAGGAGAATCAATGAGAGTTATATCAAATTTCTCTTTTGCAGCTGCAATGAGCTCCTTCATTTTATTCGAGTCCAACAATTCCGCCGGATTGGGAGGATTCGGCCCACTGGGAAGAATCCACAGATTTTTAATGGCGGTTATCTGGAGAGAATTCTCAAAAGAAATCTTTCCTGTAAGATAATTGCTCAGCCCTTCTTCATTCCTGACTTTGAATATCTTATGGAGACGCGGACGTCTCAGGTCTCCATCAATCAAGAGGACTTTCTTGTTCAACTGGGAAAAAGAAACCGCCAAATTCGAGATCGTCGCTGATTTGCCTTCTTGGGGAAAAGCACTGGAGACGTTGATGACCTGAGGAGGCGAATCAGCATGCGAGAACAAGATAGATGTGCGGATGGTTCTGTAATCTTCAGATATGGCCAGGGTGGGAAACAAATGGTTGATCAATTCGACATCCCTGGCATCAGCAGCATGTTTTCTATTCGTCTCATTATCTCCATTTCCATAATATCCATAATATCCTGAACGGTGAGCGCTCTGTTTTTTTGCCCCATTCGGAGAAACAAAAGGGACAACTCCTAAGGACGGCAGATCTACAAGTTTTTCGATCTCCTCAGGATCCTTGACAGTGTTGTCCAAATATTCGAGAAAAAAAGCAGTGCCCACACCTAGCATCAATCCCAAGAAAAGAGCGATCATCATGTTCCTCGATGTGTTGCGGGGAATCGAGGACTCAGGAACCAATGCCGTATCGATGATCTTGATATTGCTTGTTTTCAATCCCTTCAAACGTGCTGACACCAAGGTTTCATTCTGCCTGGTCATCAGGTTGTTTAAAAGAGTTCGAATGTTCTTAGCTTCGATGTTCAGGCTGTTGTAAAGAATGGAATTATTGTTTGTCTTAACCACAGCCAATCTCTGGTTCTCCAACTCAGCACCGAGGCTTCTCTCTTTGTTGAAGGCTTCCCGATATTCCGAGTACGCAGAGTCGACCGCTTTCTGAAGTTCATTCTCGAGCGCCAATTGAGTATTATCCAACCGGGATCTCAACTGGATCATCTCCGGGTAATCCGGCTTAAAAACCTTGCTTTTTTCCTCGTAATCACTCTTCAGCTTGATGTATTCTGTGCGCAAGGATTGTATGACTGGATTGCTCACATAGCTGGGAATAGAGCCGACACGCAGATTCTTCAATTCTCTATACTCAGCTTCCTTATTGAAACGCTCGATCTGAGCTTTAGTATATGCCGAGCTTAGTTCGGCGAATTTCGTAACCACCGCATCCTCGTTTTCTTGAAGGATGAGGATCTGTTTTTCGGCTCCGTATTTCTGGAGTTCCTGTTCTTTGGTGGCAAGCAAGCTCCGGAATTCACTAATCTGCTCCCCCAAGAATTCAGATGCCTGGCGCGTTGCTTCAAAACGCATTTCAATAGAATAATCTATGAATTCTTCTGCAAGTGTATTTATGATATCTGTCGCCAGAACAGGGTATTCTGAAATGAAATGGAGATTGACGAGACGGGTCTCTACCACAGGTTCAATACTTAACCCTCCGAGGATCATATATGCGAGAAAAGACTCATACTCCAAATTTCGAATCGGCTCAAGAGGTCCCTCAACTGCATCAGGTTTCTTTTTTAACCATCCGAAAGAAAAGATACCTTTGATGGTTTGAATCACACCCCTTCTCGGTGATTTGGAGCTCTGGAATTCAGTACGATTTACAAGATCCATATTTCTGACCACTCTTTCCGCTAGTGATCTGCTTGTAAGGAGCTTCAGTTGTGTGTTGAAGTACGTCCCGATAAAGTTTTGGTTGTAATACGGAGTGAATTCAAGCATCTCCTTGATATCTATCATGGCTGAATTGGGTTCCTCGATGAGAATCGTAGATGTAGCCCGATACATTGGAGTTTTCATAAAAGAACGGACCCCGCTTACGATCATCAGAACCGCAGCAAGAGCGATGATGATCCATTTTTTCTTGAACAGGATTTTCCAGATGTCCAGAAGATCGATTTCCTTTTTTTGGCTTCTTGTCATCATTTTTAATTCCCCTTGTCATAAAGGCAAAGGTTCCAGATTTTGCGACAGAAAAGCATTCATGTCCTTAATTCCTAGAAAAAAATGAGTTCGCAAAACCTTGGCCCTTACATTATACAGAAATTGGAAAAAAATAGTCAAATGCATTGAACAGATTCTAACAGTTTAATAAGACTTCAAATCTAGAAGAAAGATTTGAAAAACGGTGTTTTCTTGGCTAATCCGAGAATCAAATCACTATGCCAATCAAAACTCCCCTTCTTTGAAATATATGGAAAAATGCCGTTGTTTTTTGCTAAAACAAATAATTTCTCGATTTGAGTATCAGAAAGTTTCATACATAGTTTCCGGGCGTAATAACCGATGAGCAATTCCTTGAGGATAGCGCTCTTCCAACTCTGCTCATAAACTGCAAGGTCTTGGACAGACCATGCGCCAACTTTTATCTTAGTTATAATGATTTCGGCAGCAATTCTGCCGCAAAGCATCCCATAATAAACTCCGCCTCCGGTTGTTGTCTTGACCTGGCCAGCAGCTTCTCCAATAACCATAATCCTATCGCTGAATGTGCGGGATTGCACCCCCTGGACGATAGCTTTATACTGGACACGATTTTTCATCGTTTCTGTGTTCATATCCGGGGCAAGTTTTTTCACCAAGTTACTGAAATACTTCTTTGGATCTTTTTTTGTCAGAAGCCCGACTTTCACGCGATCATTTTGAATGGGAACAGCCCATCCGAACACACCGGGAGCAATAGAATTCCCAAAAAAAAGAGTCGTTTCATCAATCCCATCCACATGCATCTCAGCTTGGGCTCCATGTAAATAATCTCGAGCAAAACCCAACCCCAATCTCTTGTTTATCTTCTGATTGATTCCAGAGGCGATCAAAACAACTTGGGCCCGATATTTTCTTGGATCTTTCGTTCCCCTATCTGAAAGCACTTCGGCAAATTTCTCATGGACATGGATATCTACAACCTGATTTCGGCATGCTATTTGTCCGCCATTGTTCTCAAAAAGATCGGCCAGGTTCCTATCGAAAAGGCCCCGGTCAACCATATAGGCAAATGGCTGAGGATGCCGGTAAACCAAGGATGTTTCGAAGGGGGACACTATTTTCACATTCTGGATCTCTTGGATGACTGAAGAAGTCGGGATTTTAAACTCTTCAAAAGCATCATTTCCGATAATCCCGGTGCAAATCACATTTTCTCCGATATGCGTCTTCTGTTCTAAGAGGAGGACATCCAATCCTTCCCGTGCCAGCAGACGCGCAGTGTTAAGACCGCTCGGTCCACCTCCAACGATCAAAACATCATGAACATGGCTCATTTGATAATTCATCCAAATTTTCTCTATTATTTCCCATCGTCTGAATTTTTGTCAACAAAAACAGTTGGTGGTAAAGACACATGATTTTCATATCTTGTTTTGCCGCGATTCCCACTTGCCCCTGAATGTGATCCAGAAGGAAAAAAATATCAGCTTAAGATCCCAAAAAAAATTCATTTTCCGTATATAGAACAGGTCATAACGAAACTTCTTCCGCCTGGGAGCGTCTGTAGAAAGATAGATCTGAGCCAAACCCGTAAGACCCGGGCGAACTGAATGCCGCTGGTGGTAACCTGGTATTTCCTGTAATGTCTGCGAATCATG
>Ga0255055_10000263_pt1 | contig 41853 bp, 35 predicted proteins | sample JV7_2_27_MG_FD_188633 | JGI IMG/M metagenome (GOLD analysis project Ga0255055, IMG submission 188633) | Seawater microbial communities from Jervis Inlet, British Columbia, Canada - JV7_2_27 | ecosystem: Environmental > Aquatic > Marine > Inlet | place: Canada: British Columbia | collected... | reverse complement strand
GATCTCATGAATGCGGCCATCATGCCGGCCTTATTGACCGGAAACCGGGAATCCCTGCAGGCCGTGCGGGAGATGGATGAGGAGATCGATGTCCTCTACAAGCATATTGTCAATTATCTGGCCGGCGTCAGTAAGCTGAAGTTGAACGAGTACCAGACCCAGGAGATGTTAAAACTGATGGGGGCCGTCAATGACCTGGAGCACATTGGCGATGTGATCGAAGTCAATATGGTGGACCTCGGAGAGCAACGAATTAAAAAAGGGTTTAAGATAAGCGAAGCGACCCAGAAAGTAATAAATACCCTGCATGTCGTCGTCTCAGATGCGCTCAAAGCGGCTGTGAGAGCGGTGGTCGAAGAAGATCAGAATTACGCCATACGGGTCCTGTCCATGGATGAGGACATGAAGCGCCTGGCATTACAGGCTGACTTGCATCAGGCCCAGCGGCTCGTTAGCGAAGATTCAGGAAAATTCGAGGCCTACAGCGTCGAAATCGAAATTATTGAAAAACTCAAACGCATTTACTATCACGCCAAGCGCGTGGCCAAAACTGTCGTCGCATCAGAAATAGACGAAGCGGTGGCTGCCAAGGCGGCGTAAATGACGCGCCCGTTGAGCGGCATTCCAGACCCGGTCCTCTGTCTGCAGAAAAAATGTCGCTGAGCACAGTGTGTTTTGCAATGATCAAATAGGATAGGTTCCGCACATTGAACGTGGTCGAATTCAATGGTCTCCGGTCAGAAAAAACAGGTTGTCAATCTCAATCAGGTGACTCCTTTTACATCTTCGATGGAGAGGATCCCGACCAGCTGTTCCTCCTCCAGCACCGGAATATGGCGGAAATGATGTTTGGTCATCAAGGATAGGCATTTTCGCACTTTCTCATCAGGGCGGGTATGAATGACATCTGAGGTCATTATCTCCCGCACCAGAGTTTCTTTTGACGATTTGCCCTTGAGAATAATCTTACGGGCGTAATCGCGCTCGGATAGAATCCCCACCATCTTTTCGTCTTCAATAACCACAAGCGCGCCGATTTCTTTTTCGGCCATCAGTTTCAAGGCGTCATAAACCGTTGCATCCGGCGAAACAGAATACACATCGTGCCCTTTTTTATCCAAAAGCTTTTCAACCAGCATAATACTTTTCTCCCGTTTTAAGATAGAAATCGGAGCCAAACCATAATATGTTTTTGAAATGGCCGGATCTGGCTCAAGACCGCCCTGAGGAAATTCAATTCCCTTTTTCTAAACTATCCGTGATCGCAAGGAAAATGTCCGTATCCCGAATAAGGCCCACCGCTTTATCACCGTCATATACCGGCAGCACGCTTATTTTTTTTTGAACAATTGTTGTGAGTCCCTCCTCCACGCTGGCAGAAACATCAATGGCCCCTTTGACCTTGAGCATAATATCCTTGACCATTATTTTTTTGCCCAGCCCGCCAATTTGGGGGAAATAATTCTTGAGAAAACTTTTGAAGTCCAAAATTCCCAACAACTTCTGCTTTTTATCCGTGACCAGGACGGCGCGGGGACCTGCTACGGTGCGCATACCGCCATCCAATTCAAAAAATGATTTTCTTAATGAAAGGGCCGCTTCCCGCAGAGTGGCGTCCGGAGAAATCGTTGCGTAATTTTTGATCGGAATCATTCTCTCTTTGATGGTCTGTTTTAATGGCATGGCTTTTCCCCCTCTCTATAATATGGATAGCTGATGAATGAATTCATAGTTATGGGTAACTCGCCCGGATCTGATATACAGTGGGGAAAGAAAAATAGTTTTTGTTTTAGCAAAACATGAAAGAATGAGTATTACGTTCTAGACTGCCAGACAATATGGAATACCTTCTATTAGCCGGGCAATTCAGTGGGTTTTAATAAGTACTTCTCTAGAAATCTGATTTCCTCAATACCCGATATCAAAACATTAGGATCGGTATGAAGTTCCTTTTTAGGAATTTTACCTTCATAATCGATTTTGGATAGCATATGTTTGATGCAGTTGAGCCGCGCCAATTTCTTATTGTCGGACCGAATGATGGTCCAGGGAGCAAGGGTTCGATTGGTTTCGTTCAGCATCTGAAACTTTCGGACGGTATAATCATCCCACAGATCTTGAGCCATTCTGTCAACCGGGGAGATTTTATACTGTTTTAATGGATCCGTCTCGCGCGAATCAAATCTAGCCAGCTGTTCATCTTTAGAAACCGAGAAGAAAAATTTGAACAATTTAATGCCGTCCTTGACAATCATCTCCTCGAGCATGGGAACATCTTTTAAAAAGCGCTTGTTTTGCTCATCGCTGCAGAATCCCATGACGGGTTCAACCATGGCGCGGTTATACCAGCTGCGATCGAAAAGTACGATTTCACCAGCCGATGGAAGTTCCTGAACATATCTTTGAAAATACCATTGCGACCGCTCCTTGTCGCTGGGCGCTAAAAGGGCCACGACCCGGGTGCCCCGTGGATTCAGATGTTCAGTAATTCTTTTGATGGTACCGCCTTTTCCGGCAGCATCCCGCCCCTCAAATAACGCCACGATACGCAATCCTGCATTCTTGACATGCTTTTGCATTTTCAACAGCTCGATCTGCAGCTTGTGCAGATCCGCTTCGTAACCGAGGGTGAATTTTTTTACCCACACAGCCTGACGGCTTTTCTTTTTTGGCTTATTCTTATTCTTAAAGGCGGTGTGTTCGGATAATTTCTTCTTTAGCTTTTTGGATTTTTTTTCATTTTTAGTTTTTATTTCTTTTTTTGCTTTAGACGCATTCTTTGCCTTGGCCGAAGCTTGTTTCGATCTTTGCGCTTTCTGATTTTTAGGTTTGGATTTCTTGTTGTTCCCTTTTTTCATCATTGCCCCCTCCAGTTTATGGATAAAAAGAGAATCCAGAGGCCAAAAAGGTTGGATTCAATTTAAAATAGTCAATTCGTTGAAAATAGAAAATTTATATCACTAAAAAATATTTTGCCATAAAAAGCTAAAAAATCACTTTTATGATACTAAGGATTATACCAGGGATTTACCGTATTTTTTACGCTGGGTTTTCATAATCTTTAATTCCCGATCACCGGGGATAACAATATCGGAATCCGGTCTAAAATCCAGCTTGCGGTTTCTGCCTCTGTATCGCACCCGGTTGAGGATGACCTTCATGGTTTCCCGTCGGGCCAGATGCTTATCGTCGGACCGGATGACGTACCAGGGCGACTTTTTAGTATGCGTTTTTTTTAACAGCAAGAATTTTTTTTCAGTAAATTCATCCCACAGGCTCTGGGCCTGCAAGTCCACTTCCGAAAGCTTCCATTGCCTTAAGGGGTCGTTTTTTCTTCTATCAAAGCGGCGCGCCTGTTCTTCTTTGCTGACCGAAAAATAGAGTTTGAGCAACAGGGTCTTGCCTTCATCTTCGATGAAATTCTGTTCGTATGTATTCACTTTTTTCATAAAGCGATTATATTGCTTCTGCGTACAAAATCCCATCACCGGCTCCACCAGAGCTCTATTGTACCAGCTTCGGTCAAATAAAACAATTTCTCCGGCATAAGGGAAATGTTCGATATAACGTTTAATGTGCAGCTCCGTTTTCTGGTTTTCATTGGGTTTGCCCAGTGCGACCACGTGATATCTTTTTTCATTCATATAGCGGGTGACCCGGCGGATGGTCCCGCCTTTGCCCGAGGCATCCCGGCCATCGAAAAGGATCACCATTTTTTTTCCGGTCCGCTCCAGATGGCGCTGCATTTTGATAAGCTCCGCCTGATAGGGTTGTAACTCCTCTGAATTGTAAAATTTCTCCAATACCGCCTGAACAATTTCTTTTTTATCTTTCTTTTTGAGAACCTTCAGGATCTTTCGAAAACGTTTGTCAGGAGCCACGCAGGTGACTTCCGATTCGATTTTCTTGAGCGTGTCTCTGATTTGCGCCGTCGAACCCGGTACCCTCTCATTCGTATTTGTTGGCCTATTTTCTACTGCATCTGTGTTTTTCATAAGAAACCTGAATCTTTCCTCTCCATACTTTTTTCTTGAACCTAAGTTGAGTGTTGCATATCGTAGCAATCAATTTAATTTCTTTCCAACTCTAAACATTTTTGCATAAATATTCGGCAGTTTTTGTTCTTTCAAACCTTTGGCCACTTTTTGCACCGCATAGGGGATTCGAAAATGCTCCACGGCTATTTTCCCGACAGCAACCTTAAGGACCGCAAAAGAGGCCCGGGGGTCTCCGTCAAACATGCGCCCCACGCTACCCGGATTGATGAAGTGCACCCCATCGACAATTTTGTAATACGGTATGTGCGAATGGCCCATGATGTGAACCTGAAAAGTCGAGCCCCTGGCAAGTTGACGGAAACGGCTTTCGGGAGCAGAAGGAACCAACTCTTCATCCGGATCTTCAAGGGTCCCATGAAATATCCCGATGTGCAAACCGCCGACCTTAAAACCTGTTTGTTCGGGCAAGGATTTCAGATAGGTGATATTCTCAGGGCGCAAATTTTCAGACGTCCAAAAGTACATCACCCGTTTTTCTTCTTTTTTAGGTTTCTTTAATTTTTTGCCCTTTAGAATTCTCAGAACGCGCAAATCCGTATTTCCCAAAATGCAGATGGCTTTTTTGCGTTTGCGAAACCATTTGATCGTTTCATTGGGAAAGGTACTGTAAACGGTGAAGTCTCCGGTGTTAACGATCCAGTCGAAACGATCCGGCTTAATATACCTGCCGATCGCTTTTAAGGCCGGATAATTTGCGTGTATGTCCCCCAGTAGAAGTATTTTCTTCATTCAGGAGCGGGACTTCTTGAGCATTTTAGAAAACGACCGAATTTCCTGCGATACTTTTTGATATTTTTTCTTCTTGGGTTTTTTCCCCACATTTTTCAAGGTTGCACTCAGGGCATCCGCATTTTTGATGATATTTTTGGTCGCCTTTTGGGAAAGCTTTCCCGAGTTTTTATTCAACCCATTTAGATGGGCCTTGAGCGTTTTGGATCTTTTCTTAAAATCGAGATAGTGTTCCAGATATTTCTTTTTGCCCAGGGGCTTTAAATTTTCATTGGCCTGTTTTAAACGTTTGCTGAGAACTGTAATCTGTTTGCGTAAATTCTGGTTAGGGCCCTCGACCTTCTTCTTTTTAGCGGACACGGTTTTCGGAGCTTTGGGGGCTGGTTTCGCAGGTTTTTTCGCTTTCGATTCGGCCACAGCGGCCTTGATTAATTTTGCATAATTTGCACCGATGGTTTTTACCTGAGCCAACTTTTCCAGCGGCGTTTCCGAAAGCTGTCTGATGGTCTTGATCCCCGAATCGTAGAGCATTTTCATTCGTAAAGCACCGATATGTTTCACCTGGGTAAGATCGTCCTTTTTCATAGTATTCTCCTTTTGTAATGGCCAAATTCATGAACCGGTTTTAATGCCGCAAAAACCAACCCCAGCCCATCATGTTGAACCCCGTGGGGCATCAAAAATATCATATTCAGGCCCGGCGCTGCCTGGTCGAGTCACCGACCACCCGCAGAGCGGGTGGCTTGTTTTTTCCCGCTCTATGCGGAAAAAAACAAAGGCACGATAGTGCCTTAATCGGTGCGGGTGTAACCGGGCGCACAGCACCCGGTTTAAAAACACCCAACTACAAAAATAATGAAAGTATAGTCGGTATCCGGTTCCAAAAATATCGTCGCGGTGGAAAAGAATACGCTGAAATGGGGGCAGAATGAGTCGCCGGGCATATTCCTCCGCTGTTGAGTGCTGGCTTCGGCTTTTGATCTCATTTGGATTGGCCATTAGAGCCTCGGGAGGAATGGTGTTTTTTAACCAATATATCTTTATACAGATACCGATTTAAAATTGTCAAGCCGAAACCATATGGTGGGATTTGTATAAAATTAAAAATGTTGCATGCGGTGTTATTGAAAATTATGGAATAGAAAAGAGAAGAACCGGCTTTTAGGGTTTTGGATCTTGTTCAAGAGCAAATAATAAATTAAACTCGTTTCAAAACACTTAGATTTTGGTTCAGGGTTAGGCGCGTGGGGCCGAAACGACGGAGCGTACTTATCGTACGCGAGTAAGATTCGGCACCGCGCAACACAGCCCTGGGCCAAAAGATGAGTGTTTTGAAACGAGTTTTATTCTTTTGGCAGCCGCACTACCAACACCGGTATCTTCGATCGCCGCACGATCCGTCTGGCGGTGCTCCCGATCATGACATCTTCCAGCGTTCCATGCCCGTGGGTTCCCATTACAATCAGATCGCAGTTTCGTTCTTCAGCATGTTTTAAAATCTCTTCAACCGGATTCCCTCTTTCGACAATAATATCATCCGTGATAAAGCCTTCACCTTCCTGTCCCTCTTTTACCGTTTCACTGAAATGGTGCAAGGCCTCTTTGACAGCCAGATGCTCTCTTTTTTTCCCGATAAGGGCTTCTTTGGCTTCTTTAAAATGCTGCGCCTTGATCTCCTCCCATCGTTCCGAACTGATATATCCGATAACATTTTTATCTAGAAGCTCGGGAACTTCGGGCAGGACATGAATAATGGTGATGGCCGCCTTATAAAGGTCGGCCAGGCTCACCGCGTATGCAAACGCATAGTGGGCATTTTTAGAAAGATCGGTGGCATACAGTATTTTTTTAACGTCAACTTGGGGAGGTATCATTTTCTGCCTCTAAATGGATTGAAATATGGATCTTAGTTGGCCGGCGCTTTTTTAAACATGCCTTTTAAGGGCTTAAACCAGATACCGCTCAAAATCCAGGAATATGCATACGTGCCAAACAAAATCAGCACAAATGCTTTGACGATATCCCATGCGCTACCGTTTAAGGAGAAACCGGGGACATAACCGAATAAAAACGGTCCCAGATACAAAAATTTGGCAAATTTAAAAGCGGTGAAGGCCGTTTTCCACATATTGGCCTTGGCGATGGTGGCCCCCGCAAAGGCGGCAATGCACACCGGCGGTGTGATATTGGAATCCTGCGATAGCCAGTAAACGATCATATGGGCCGCTAACTCGTTTACCCCCAGGTGAATCAACGCCGGTACGGCCACCACCGCGGTAATCAGATATGCTGCAGTGACCGGAACCCCCATCCCCAGTACCAGAGAGGCCAGCGCAATCAGCAGAATGGTTAAAACCAGCGATCCGCCGGCAAGTTCGATCACAATATCGGCGAAGGTGAGCACCAGCCCGCTGTAGGTGAGCACACCGATGATGATTCCGATGACCCCCACGACGGCCCCGATCTTGAGGCTGTTTTCAGCGCCGACCCGGGAGGCTTCCACAAAGTGTATCAATTCACCTTTGATATCTGCGCCTCTGGATCTGCGGTAAAATATCATAATGATCGAAAAAACGATCCCATAGAGCACTAAAAGCCTCGCAGAGAATATTTTTTCAATAAAAGCAATACCAGCCTCCCCCATCATGGGTGTGATGATCCAAGGTAAAAGCAACTGGCCAATGAGCAAGGCGGCTGCTATCCAAACTACAGTTAGATCGATGCGGGTGTCTTTGTCTTTGTAGCTAACCGCAACACAGGTGGCCAATCCCAGAATGGCGGAGTAGGCCGGCGAATAACCGCTCAGCATAAAAATGGTAATAACGATCAAGGGTAGTGTATAAGCCCATTGTTTTCTCAGAATGTTCATGGCACTGTGTTCGCTTTTTTCGCCCTTGATATTATGAATCTTGGCTTCGTAGTGCACCATGATAAACACGCTGAAGACATACATCAACGCAGGGAATATGGCCACCAGCATGATTTTAGAATAGGGAACCCCGGTGAGCTCGGCCATAATAAAGCCGCCGGCGCCCATGATGGGGGGCATGAACATACCTGAGATGGAGGCCGCCGGTTCGATGCCGCCGGCCACGTGGGGTTTAAACCCGGCCTTTTTCATCATGGGAATGGTGAAGGCGCCGGTGGAAACCGTGTTGGCGATGGCGCTTCCGGAAATGGAACCGAAAAGACCGCTGGCGATAACCGAAACTTTGGCGGGTCCGCCGATTCGGTGACCGACGGCCGCTAAAGGAAAATCGATGAAAAACCGCTGGGCGCCGGACTTTTCAAGAAAAGCCCCGAAAAGGACAAATAAGATCACATAAGTGGCCAGAACATTGGCCATAATGCCGAAGACACCGTCACTTTTATAGAAAATGCTGGTGCAAACTCCCGGAAATGTATCGCCCGCATGGGCGAAAAGATCGGGCGCTAAATCGCCATAGACCCCATAGAGCAGCAGCAGTCCCCCGAGAATCACAAAAACATTGCCCACCACGCGCCGGGCCAGCTCGATTCCGATGAGAACCCCGATCATCGCGACGAACATGTCAAATGGGGTCTCTGCACCGGTACGGTAGTTGATGGCTTCAAAGTTGGTGATCCAGTAGCCGATGCTGAAGATGGAAAGCAAAATCAGCAGATAGTCGCCGACGCGCAGCCATTTGTTTTTGGATTTATAAATCAGAAAAACGAGAATGTAGGTGATAATAACGTATATTCCACGGTGATACTGGGTGGCGGCGGGTTTCACAACAGCAGAATAGGAGTAAAAAAGGACTAAAAAGACAGCCAACACATCAAATATTATTTTTTCGACTTTATTTAGTTTGTCGTACACTGTTCCCCCCCTGCTAAAAAATTTTCCTCCACAACCCGTTGCATCCGGCAAAAATCCCCGTGACCCTTCAAACACAAAAGAATGTGAGATATGGGACAGGCAGCATCATGCTGTCACTGCGCTATACCCATATCTCACATCTTATATCAAGCTGAAAAACCGCTTCAGTTTAAAATAAAATCGCGCAACGATTTTATTTCAGCACGCCTTTTTCTTTCCAGAATTTTTCCGCCCCCGGATGAAACGGGGTAACGATGCCGGTGGCACCGGTTTTCAAGCTCATATTTTTAAAGGTCTTTTTCATGTTGAGCATGTGCTTGAGACCCTCATCCGTGTAAATCGTGGAAAGCAGCTTGTAAACGGTATCCGCGGAGACTTTGGAATTGGCCACCCACAGGGCACTATCCTGGAAGGCGGGTGCATCATAATCCACGCCTTTGTATGTGTTGGCCGGAACCGCCAGTTTCCCGAAATACGGATACTTTTTATAGAATCCGGAAGCTTCGGCATCCGCATTCAGATCGATCAAAGCGATATCATTGGTCTGGGCTGCCATAATGACCGCACCACTCGGAAATGCCGTAAACAGCCAGAAGGCATCCAGCTGTTTGTTGCCGAAAGCAGCAGCGGCATCGTTGTAACCCATGGCGTTGCGTTCGATCTTATCCCAGACACCCAGATGGCTAAAGAACAGCTCGCAATTAGCGAAAGCGCCGGAGCCGGCATTGCCCACTCCTACTTTTTTGCCGACCAGGTCTTTAACGCTTTTGATGCCCGAGCCCTTGCGAACCACCAGTTGGGCCGGTGCGCCGTACAACCAGGCAACTGCCAGCACGTTTTCATATTTTTTGGGGTCATTTTTCATTTGGCCGTTGCGCCCCAGCCAGACATGACCGGAATAAACTACGCTCATCTGCTGTCTGCCGGCGTTGGTTTTTCTTAAATTTTCGACCGAACCCGCAGATGTTTGGGCCTTAACGGAAAAATCCGGATTGGCTTTAACCGGCTTATAAACCTGGATGCCGTTGGCAACCACCTGGAATGTTCCACCGGCCGGTCCCCCGCCGAATATAACTCTTTCTTTCGCAAACGCGCTTCCGGAAAATGCTAAAGCCAACACACAGATTCCGATCAGAATGGTAAAAAATTTGTTTCTCATGGTAACTCTCCTAATCGTTTTAGTTGGTTAAGGTTTTGGCATCATACAACCAAACCGTTTGGGCGCATGATATGCCATTTCAGTATTTGGTGTCTCTTGTACAGTCACGCTTTTACTTGAAGACCACCTCCTTTCAAATCTAATACTTTACAATAGGCTGCTGCGATATTTAACCGCAGCGGAACCGCCTAATCACTGATGCTCCATTCAGGGGGGGCAGTAAAATTGGCCGATGCAAGTTCTTGCGGCCAGACACACTCGAATTTGCCGTTAATAATTTGCAAAACCTGAGTCGGCAAACTATTTTGTCTTTCAAAGTTCTCGTATGATGTAAACTTTACCGGACCGAAAGGCGTCATCATATCTGTTTTGTCCAGGGCCGCCCGGATACTTGCGGGACGGTTCGAATCGGCTCGTTTCAAGGCATCCGCTGCCACCAGTAAAGCCGAATAGGCTTCGGCGCCATGATAGTCGGGCGCACTGCCGTATTTTTTGGTATATTGATCGTAATATTCTTTTGTCCCCGGATACTGCAACTGGGGTGTCCACAGGGTTGCGGTCAACAAATAATCGGCGCCGGCACCGGCGTTGTTGATGAATTTTTGGCTCGTAAAACCGCCGGCACCGCCGGAAAGCAACGAATTGATTTTTGCCGCTCGAATATTTTTGACCAGCAAGGCCCCGTCCTTGAGGTAGGAAACCATATAGATCACATCCGGCGGATCTTGTTTCAAGCGATCCACTATGCGTTTGAAATAGTCCGGGCTGAGTCTTTCCTTGTGATAGGGTTCGATGGCGCGCAGATCAATGTCATTTCCCCGGCAAAACCACATCATCCGCATTGCGCCACTGGTGCCGTAAGGGCTGTTTTCATATACGATGGCCATGGATTTGGGCTTGATTTTATTCAGAAAAAAATCTTCCAGCCCATTGGTGTAACCCTGGGCAGGCGGGTTCAGCCGATAAACGTTTTTCCATTTTCTTTGGGTGATGCGGTCATCAGCAGCAGTAGACACCAGCAAAGGCCGGTCCAACTTATCGGCCATTCGGGCCATAAATATGGTATTGCTGCTTTGATAGGCGCCCACCAGCATAACCGCTCCGTTTTTTTCGACCAGCTCGATAATCGCTTTTTCTCCGGGTTTTGGTTTGCCCTGGTCGTCGGCATACACCAGCTTCAACGGCCGGCCTTTGATTCCGCCCTGCTTGTTAATCATTTCCAGGGCCATCTCAAATGAATTTTTCATCATGTTCGCATAGGTATACGCCTCTGAATGCGGCACACCGATAACCAGCGGTTCAGAGGCTGCGCAGGGTACAGGAGCGATAAAATTTCCTGCGATTGCGGAAATGACGGCAAAACAAAAAATAAGTTTGAATAAGCGTTGCATAATCCACCTCCCATCATGGCCTTAAAGGGCAGATAATAGATCAGTGGAAAAATATCTTTAAATTAAGCCTTCGTAAGGATAGCCGAATTTATTAAATTGATTACCGCTGCGATACAAAAGTATCAGTGTATGTGGATATCGATGCAGATCAGCAGAGAAAGGGCTATTCGCAATAAAGGGTGTAAAAACATACAAATAAAGGGGAAAGCTGTCAATTAGACGCTTTCTGATTTTTATGTCAGATTAATTCTTACAAGATTCAGGTAACAGGTTATTGATAAAAACTAAAGCACAATTTGATGATTTCAATATCAATGCAGGATAACGCGGGTAGGTTTTGTCCGAGAATTCAAGCATCGGATGCCTGTTTTTTTCCTGTCATTTTGAATTTATTTGCCATCGGACCCGGGTTGGTGTAAAAAGAATAACTTAAAACCCTTATCGGAACTTTCATTGCAGCTGCCGGAAATGGTAAGGCTGGCGGCCGAGTTACCGACCACCCGCGCAGCGGGTGGCTTGGATTTTACCGCCATAGGCGGGAAAAACAAAGGCACGGCAGTGCCTTAATCGGTGCGGGTGTAATTGGGTGCGCAGCACCCGGTTTGAAAACACCCAATCGGCAAACACGAACCATGAAGCTTCGTATTATTTTAATTGTTTTGTCATTGCTGGCTTTTTTATCGGCCTCTACCGGCGGGTACCTGTACTATTCATCTTTGAAAAAATATGCTTTTAAAGAAGCCGAACGGCAGGCGGATGTGCGCCTGAGAACAATTAAAAAAAATCTAGCCACCTTCCTTTCTGAAAACATCAAACCCGTAAAAACGCTGGCCGGCATGCCGGCGCTTCAATCGGCCCTGACCCGGCCCGAGGCGCAATACCTGGCAGAAGCCAATGCCACCCTGGATCATTTCAAAAAAACGCTGGCGGCGGATGTGTGTTATCTGATGGACCCTGAGGGCAAAACCATTGCTTCGAGCAACCGCTATGCACCGGATAGTTTTGTGGGTCAAAATTTTGCTTTTCGACCCTATTTTAAAAACGCAATTTCAGGAAAACCCAGTGCCTATCTCGCCCTGGGGACCACATCCGGCAAGCGCGGGGCCTATTACAGCCATCCGGTGTTTGCGGAAAATGCATCTACCCCCGTTGGCATCGTGGTTATCAAAGCCTCGATTGAATTGATCGAAAGCGAATTGGGGACGGAATTGGACGAAATTGTCATGGTCAACGACCCCCATGGTGTTATTTTTATTTCGAATCGCAAAGAGTGGCTTTATCATCTGTTATGGAAGTACAATGAGGATAATATTCCATTGATTAAAAAATCCCGCCAATTCGGCACCGGCCCCTGGAAGTGGACCGGTCTGGAGTCCAAAGGCGATTATATCATGGATCGTGACGGCAATGAGTACCAGATCCACGTGGTGGAACTCGAGACAAATTATCCCGGATGGAATGTGGTGCATCTGCGCAACCTTGATACCATTACCAAAACCGTAATCGAACCCCTGATTAAAACCACCGGCCCCATTGTGCTGTCCCTATGTGTGCTGATCGGCATAGCGGTTTTCTTTTTATATCGCCAGGCCAGTCATGAAATCCGACAGCGCAGATCAGCGGAGAGTGCGCTGCGGCAAAGCGAGGGCCGTTACCGATCTTTGTATCACCATACCCCCGCCATGCTGCATTCCATCGATCCGGAAGGCCGGCTGGTCAGCGTTAGTGATTATTGGGTGGCGGTGATGGGTTATTCAAGAGATGAAGTCAGCGGACGCCCACTGACCGATTTTTTTACAACGGAATCGCGCCAATATGCCGAGACAACCATTTTTCCTCAATTTTTTAAAAACGGATTCTGCCAGGACATCCCCTATCAGTTTGTCAAAAAGAACGGCGAAAAAATTGACGTCCTGCTTTCGGCCATAGCCGATCGGGATGCCGACGGCCAGATCAAAAGATCCCTAGCCGTCTCGATTGATGTCACCCAGCGTAACCGCGCCGAGGAGGCTTTAAAACAGGCCAAAGAAGAGCTCAGTCTCTACTCCAAGGATTTAGAGCGCCTGGTTCGTAAGCAGACAGAAGAAATCACCAATATATTAACCTATACACCGGCGGTCGTGTACATCAAGGATAAGGCAGGGCGTTACACACTGGTTAACATACGTTATGAAGAGTTGTTTGATATACGGAACGCAGAAATCCGGGGCAAAACCGACTATGACATTTTACCGGAATCGGTCGCGGACCAGTTTCGAGAAAGCGACTCGCAGGTTTTAGCAGAATCCCGGTCTTTGCAGGTGGAAGAACAGATTCAACAATCCGATGGAATGCATACCTATCTGGCGGTTAAATTTCCGATTTATGATGAATCCGGTAATATTAGCGGAGTATGCGGGATTTTAAACGATATAACCGCCGTAAAAAAGGCTCAAATTCAACTGCGGCGTCTATCGGGCAGCATTATGGCCAATCAGGAAAAAGAGCGCTCCGCCATTGCCCGGGAGCTGCACGATGAGCTGGGGCAGGTTCTGACCGCCTTGCGCATGGATTCGGTCTGGATGTCTGAGCGTTTAAAGAAAGCGGACCCGAAAGCCTCGCAGCGCGCCTTGACAATGTGCCGGCTGATCGATAAAAACATCGAAGATGTGCGCGGCATGGCGTTTCGGCTGCGCCCGGGCGTTTTGGACGACCTGGGTCTGGTGGATGCGCTGGAGTGGTATACGGCTGATTTTGAAAGACGCACCGAAATTACCTGTGTGTTTGAACATAATGAGGTTTCCAGCCTCAGCGACGGCATTTCCACCGCAGCCTATCGGATCACCCAGGAAGCGCTGACGAATGTGGCCCGCCACGCATCCGCCAATCATGTTGAGGTGGTTTTAAAAACCAACAATGGCCTCCTGACTCTTGCTGTCGTCGATGATGGTCAGGGATTTGACGCGCTGCATCTGTCTGAATCCGAAGGTCTGGGGGTGGCCGGCATGCGTGAACGCGCCACACTTGTAGGCGGTGCTTTAGAAGTCCATTCAAAACCCCAAAAAGGGGCTCGAGTGTATCTTAAAATACCCATTGACGGGTAGTTGGGTCGTTAGGGCATGTAGCTGTGAATAAATATCCGGCAATTATATGAAACACCCTGGTCGCAAGTAAAGAAACTCGAATATCGAAACTCGAAATTCGAAACAATCTCTAATTACCAAAATTCAAAACAATGAAGATTTATTGCGAATTGTATTGTAAAAATCTTTAGTTCAGTCCTTCACGTTTTGAACATTCGATCATTCGATATTCGTATTTGTTTCGAATTTCGTGCTTCGTACTTCGGATTTTAAAGCTAGCTTTCCAGCTGAAAGTTTGATGTGAACTGATTTATACGGTTAATGGAGATCGATAGTGATCAAGGTACTCTTAGCAGACGACCACAGTATCGTGCGTGCCGGGCTGCGGCGCATTGTCGAGGAAAGCGGTGATATGCAGGTGGTCGCTGAAGCCGACGATGGTCGCGAAGCCATTCAGCTGGTTGAAAAGACAGCACCGGATGTGGCTGTTGTTGATATATCCATGCCCGGAGTGGATGGTTTGGAAGTCATCAGCCAGCTGCAAACCCTGCACCCGGAATTGCCGATCCTGGTCCTCACCATGCACGAGGAGGGGCAATATGTGGTCCGCGCGATTCAGGCCGGGGCCATGGGCTACCTCACAAAGCAGTCGGCGCCAGAGCAACTGGTGACGGCTATCCGTAAAATCCATGACGGTCAGCGCTACATCACCGATGAGGCGGCTGAATCACTCGCCTTGCGCGTGGCCAAAGGGTCGAACGGCAAATCCCCCCTGGATTCTTTATCCATGCGGGAACTGCAGGTCTTACGTCGTTTGGCCATGGGGCAGACCAACCGTGAAATTGCCCGCTCCTATCATATCAGTATCAAAACGGTAGATACCTATCGTGCCCGCCTGCTCAAAAAGCTCGAGTTACGCAACAATGCGGAGTTATCTCGCTTTGCCATACAAAATCAATTGATTGAACCCTGATCCAACGGGCGTGTTTAATAGTGGTTATAGCGGTTGTCATAAATATGTTCCGTTTGGCAGATTTTCTAACAAGCGAAAGGGTGGTGTGTAATGGCCTGATATTATTGTAAAGAAGACAACCGCTATATTATTTTTTGCAGTTATGAAACGGGGGTACGGTTTTTTCACAAACAAGATGAGCCGTTGCGCGAAGCGTTTTTGAAAGGCTCCAGCAGCGGTTCAATCGGCCTGATGTGGATATCTGGTTTGCCGACGAGTCAGGCTTTGACGAGGATCCGCGTCCCCCGAAAACGCTGGGACAAAATTTGATTATGGACAATGCCTCATGGCACAAACGCAAAACCACCAATTGGCACAGCCGGCAACCGATGTATTTACCGCCCTATTCGCCCGATCTCAACCCCATAGAGCGCATCCGGCTGACGATGAAAGCACGCTGGTTCAATAACCATGTTTGTAAAAACGAAGAAAAATTATTAGAGCGTTTGGATCAGGCCATATTGGGCGGTATCGACAAACCAGAGAAGACCCAACAGACCACCGCTATTGGAACGTTATTCTGACAAACGCTCTAAACGACCGGGAGATAAACTTGACGAAAAAGGCGACAATTGCTCTATGTTTTTTGGCCTTATTCAGCGGGATCATGCTTTCCAGCGCCCTGGCGGCCAACTCAATAACGATCGGGGTAATGCTGCCGCTGACAGGTCGCCAGGCCCCGTTCGGGCGCATTCAACAAAAAGCGGTTCTGATGGCAGCCGGTGAAGTCAACGCCGCCGGCGGTGTAAACGGTAAAAAAATTGAGCTGATGGTTGTAGATACAAAGGGCAACCCGGATGCGGGACGGGCTGCCGTTCGAAAGTTAATCACCCGGGACAAGGTCCTGGTGATCAGCGGCGGCGTTTCAAATACGGCAACCTGGGCGGCCATTTCCATCGCCCAAAAAAATAAGATCCCATTTCTGGTAAACAGCGCTACAGCCGATAAAATCACCCAGCAAGGCTGGGAATACATCTTCAGGTTGAATCAGCCGGTGAGTGAGCGACTGGATGCCGTGGCCTCTTTCGTATCAGCGGTTGCCACCGATATTAAATCCGTTGCCATCGTGCATGCCAATTCGCTTAAACAATCTGCAGAGGCCCGAAAATTTTTTAAAAAAGCAGAGGAACTGGGCTTAAAGCGAGTTATCAGGGAAGGTTTTGAGACCGGCGCTCACGATTTTAGGCCGTTGCTGACCCGCGTGAAGGCTAAAAATCCCGATTTAATATACGTGGTCGCTGACAATGCCAAGGGCGCCGCATTGCTGGCGCGCCAATCCAAAGACCTGAAGCTGAATCCGAAACTGTTTATCGGCGGCGGGCATGGATTTGTCCAGCCTGAATTTGCAACGTATGCCGGCAAGGCTTCTGATCATATTGTCTGCACAGCCCTCTGGACATCTAGGCTGCCTTACCCCGCAGCCGGCCCATTCAATGAAAAATTTATAGCCAGTTACAAGACCCCGCCCGAACATTATGGGGCTGAGGCCTATGCCGGAATCAGTGTGATCGCCGATGCGCTAAAACGCACGAAAGTGCTGGCACCGGGAAAGGTTCGCGATGCGCTAGCCAAAACCAATCTGAAGACCGTTTTGGGGCCGGTTAAATTTATTTCCTACAATAATAAAAGCCGGCAGAACAAATTGCCGGCTTTTCTGGTGCAGTGGATAAACGCAAGGCTGGAAATCATATGGCCGAAAAAAATAGCCACAAAAAAGTATGTCTATCCAGCACCTCAATGAGGTCTGGTATTAGGTATTCGTTACTGGGTATTGGTTGTAGGTTCGGCTATTGAAAATCTGAAATAATAGTATTTGATCGCCCGCGACCAGTATCGAATGCCCAATCGCAAATACGTCTCGCCAATACCGCAAAACCAACACAACTTGCCAATAGCAAATACCCAGTACCCAATCCAATACCTAATACCTAATAGCCAATACCTAATACCCAATTTATAAATCCTTCTTAAAAAACTCTCCGGTATCGGCAATCTCGCCCGGTCTTTTACTGTATTCGGTAGGCTCGGTGCCTTCCTTAAAGGAAACAAAAACCGTTTCTTTGGATTCGGGAATCGGCAAAAGCCCGGTTTCGGCATCTATTTTGGTAAATACAATTCCCTCGGGGACTTCAAAGATTTGGGGTGGCTTATCCGCCAGAATGCGCTTCATAAAGCCCAGCCAGATCGGGGCTGCGGCCCGCGAGCCCGTTTCGGATTTGCCCAGTGGGGCCTCGTCATCAAACCCGACCCAGACTCCGGTGATATATCGCGGCGTATACCCCATAAACCAGGCGTCAAATAAATCGTTGGTGGTGCCGGTCTTGCCCGCCACCGGCCGGTTTAATGCCTTAACGCGCCAGCCGGTTCCGTATTTTACCACGCCTTCCAGCAGATGGGTCACCAGGAAGGCGGTTGTCTTTTCGATGACTTTAATGCGCTCCGCCAACATCTCTTCAAGCACATTACCTTCGCGGTCGACAATTTTGGTAATAAATACCGGTTCAACCAGATACCCCTGATTGGCGAACACCGAATAGGCGTTGGTCAGCTCCAGTAACGATACGCCCGAGGACCCCAGGGCGATAGAGAGATCTTTGCTCAGATCAGAGGCTATTCCCAGTTTATGAGCGTATTCGATGGCATAATCAATGCCGATATCCTGCAAAATCTTGATCGTCACCACATTGCGTGATTTGGCCAGAGCGTCGCGCATCAGCGTGGGACCGAAAAATCGCCCTTTGTAGTTTCTCGGTTTCCAGGTCAAATCCCTTTCTTCGTCTTCAAATACGATCGGCGAATCGATAATGACCGAAGCGGGGGTATAAAATCTATCAGGCTCCTCAAACTCCTTATCCAGGGCGGCTGCATAGATAATGGGTTTAAAGGCAGAGCCCGGCTGGCGCCTGGATTGAAAGGCACGATTGAACTGGCTGCCGCGAAAATCGCGGCCGCCAATGATTGCTTTTACAAATCCGGTTTCAGCCTCGAGACACAGCAGGGCCGCCTGAGATACAGGTTCCTGTTCTAAAGCCAGTTGCCACAAATCCGAGTCTTTGATCTTGCCTTTTACTTTAACTATAATGACATCCCCGACATGCAGCGCCTCACCGGGAAGCTTGACCTTGGTTTCATAGTAGGCGACATCCAGATCCGGTTTCCGCGCCCATTGCATATCCTCAATCGCAATCTGTCCTAAAGCATTTCCGATTCGGACGGTAACCGCTTTGTTTTTATCATCCACTTTAAGGACAACGCCTTTTGTCGTCTGGCCGGCTTCAAGGGGATTCAGCTCCTGCTCAGCCTGAATGGCCTTAGAAAAGGTCTCGATTTCCTCGGGTGCCAGATGTTTTTCCGGACCCCGGTAGCCCTGACGCTTATCCAGGTCGTACAGGCCTTTTGCAATTTCCTCCCGGGCGGTTTTTTGCATCTCGATACTGGCAGCAGTATAAATCTGAAGCCCTTGCGTATACAGGACTTCGCGGCCATATTTTTGCTCAACATAGCGCCGAACCTGTTCAGTGTAGTAAGGTATTTCTTCAATATACCAGTTGCGCCGGGGCTTAATCTCAACTGCCGTGTTAATCGCCTCGGTGGCCTGGATATTGGAAATGAATCCTTCTTCCACCATCCGGTTTAACACATAAATCTGACGCTGCTTCGCACGTTCCGGATGTTTAAATGGAGAATATTTGCTGGGTGCCTGGGGCAGGCCTGCCAGTATGGCAGATTCGGCCAGGTTTAGATCGTTGGCAGATTTGCCGAAATAATTCCCGGCCGCCGCCTCCACACCATAGGCTCCGTGCCCTAAATATATCTGGTTCAAATACAGGAAAAGGACTTCATCCTTATTAAATACTTTGTCGATCCGGTAGGCCAGGATGGCCTCTTTTAATTTCCGGGTATAGCTTCTTTCAGGCGAAAGCAAAAAGGATTTGGTTACCTGCTGGGTGATCGTGCTGCCTCCCTGGACAATCGTGCCGGCTTGCAGGTTTTTAATAAACGCCCGAATAATACTGTAAAAATCGATGCCTTTATGTTTGTAAAACCGCGAATCCTCGGCCGCGATAAAGGCATTGAGCAGTTCTTGTGGAATTTCATGAAGCGGTTTGATAATCCGCCGCTCATCAAAAAACTCGGCAATCTTGCGGTTGTCATCTGAATAGACGGTGGTGATAATGGCAGGGTGATATTCGGCTAAAGAGCTAATTTGGGGCAGGTTTGAGCTTAAATAAAAATAAACCCCGAAACTCGCCAGAGCCCCCAGCAAAGCAACAAAAAACCCCAGCACAAAGCACCACAGGGTAAATTTTCGAAGTAGATGTCGTTTTTTACCCCGCGCGCGTTGCTTTAATATATCGGATTTGCTCTTTCGTCTGATCACGATTCAAATATCTCCGGAAATAAACAGCTTGGCCTTCCTGATCGATCGATCTCTAATCCCTCAAGCGAATTTTTGGTGCCTCTTGTGCCAAAACATTTTAATTGACATTCAGCCGCGTTGCGGTTAGCTATCAAAGTTTACAATTTTTAAATCTGATACATAAATTTTGGGTGTAAAACATCCCGTTTTACAAACTTTTAGTTTAACTCCTTTGAGGAACAAATTCAATATATGATTTTATAAAAATGATGACACCCGATTTTGATAAAATAGGTGGTCTCATCCCGGCGATCGTACAGGATTATGAAACCGGAGAGGTTCTGATGCTGGCCTTTATGAATCAGAAAGCCTGGGAGGCAACCCTAAAAACCGGTAAAGCCACCTACTGGAGCCGCAGCCGGCAGGAGCTGTGGGTTAAAGGCCAAACATCAGGCAATCAGCAAATCGTAAAAGAAATCCGCATCGACTGCGATGAAGATGCGGTGCTGTTAAAAATTGAACAGCTTGGCGGTGCTGCCTGTCATACCGGTCATCGCAGCTGCTTTCATAAAAAAATAGAAAAGGGGTCTGTACGGATAATTGGAACACCTGTATTTGACCCCAAGGAGGTCTACGGCAAGTGAAACATCCATTAAAACTGGGAATTCCAAAAGGGAGTTTGCAAAACGCCACGATTGCGCTGTTCAGGCGTTCGGGCTGGGATATAAATATAAACGGCCGAAGCTATTTTCCTGAAATCAATGATGACACCATTGAGTGCGCCATCTGCCGCGCCCAGGAGATGTCCAATTATGTAGAAAGCGGCACTCTGGATGCTGGATTGACCGGCAAAGACTGGATCGCCGAAAACAAATCCGATATCCATGTGGTCAGCGATCTGGTTTATTCCAAAGTCAGCTCGCGGCCGGCGCGCTGGGTGCTGGCAGTTCCGTTTGACTCGCCCATTAAAAAGATTGAAGATTGCGACGGCAAAAAAATTGCCACCGAGATGACCAATTTTACCCGCCGCTATTTTAAAGAACGCAAAATCAATGTCAGTGTTGAATTTTCATGGGGTGCAACGGAAGCCAAGGCGGTTTCCGGGCTTGCAGATGCGATTGTCGAAGTTACCGAAACCGAATCCACCATCAAAGCCCATGGCCTGCGGGTGATTCATGAGTTGATGCAAACCAATACCCAGCTGATTACCAACCATGAAGCCTGGAAAGATACTCAAAAGCGAGAAAAGATAGAACAAATAGCACTTTTGCTCAAAGGGGCGCTGCATGGCGAAAAAATGGTCGGCATCAAAATGAATGTGCCCGAAGATAAAATGGAAGACGTGATCGGCATGCTTCCAAGCCTAAATTCACCCACCGTGGCACCGCTTTATCACACGAAATGGTTCTCGGTGGAAATCGTGGTCAGTTCCGACGTGGTACGCGATCTGATTCCCGAACTGCTGAAGCACGGAGCGGAAGGGATTATAGAGTATCCGTTGAACAAAGTTATATAAAGAATAATTCAACTTCATGAGCTAAAGATATCCGATTGCCTTTTTGAATATCGAATATCGAATCCGCCGAAAAAGGGAAAGTAGTGCGGGCCACCGCGCCCGCTTGATTCGGGTCGGCACAAAGGATAAACCATGATCTCGAAGCGTACCCGTGAAATGACATCCTTTATCGTAATGGATGTGCTTGAAAGAGCCCGGGAGATCGAGCGTGAGGGCGCCCGCGTTATCCATCTGGAAATCGGTGAGCCGGACTTTGATACGCCCGACTGTGTTAAAGAGGCGGCCTGTAAAGCCCTTGAAGATGGATTTACGCATTACACTCACAGCCTGGGCCTGCTGGAGCTGCGGGAAGCAATCTGCGAATATTACCACAAACACTACCGGGTATCAGTAGACCCGGATCAGGTGATTGTCACTTCCGGCTCTTCCCCGGCCATATTCCTGGTCTTCGCGGCACTGCTTGAAAGCCAGGATGAGGTCATCATCTCAGATCCTCACTATGCCTGCTATCCTAATTTCATCAAGTTTGTGGACGGCAAACTGGTCCCGATTGCGGTCTATGAAGAAGACGGTTTTCAATACAAGCCCGAGGTCATCCGGGAAAACATCACCTCCCGAACCCGGGCCGTTTTTATCAATTCGCCTTCGAATCCAACCGGCAATCTTCTGTCAGCCGACCGCATGCAGCAAATCGCCGAGCTGACGAAATGTGAGCAGTGCCCTTACATTGTTTCAGATGAAATCTACCATGGATTGGTATATGAGGGCCAGGAGCACTCGATTCTGGAATTTTCCGATCACGCTTTTGTGCTCAACGGATTTTCCAAGCAGTTTGCCATGACCGGGCTGCGTCTCGGCTACGTGATTGCACCCCGGCCGTTTATACGCCCCATGCAAAAATTGCAGCAGAACTTTTTTATTTCCGCCAACGCCATGATCCAGCAGGCCGGCATTGCCGCCTTGAAAAATGCTGCAGACGATGTTGCGCGCATGCAGGAAATTTACAACAAGCGCCGCCTATTTATGATCCGCCGCCTGAAAGAGCTGGGCTTTGGGATTACCGTAGAGCCCACCGGCGCCTTTTACGTATTTGCCAACGCCAAACACATCTCAGACGATTCATATAAATTGGCCTTCGATATCCTGGAAAATGCGCATGTCGGTGTGGCTCCGGACATTGATTTTGGTGAAAACGGCGAAGGCTATCTGCGATTTTCCTATGCCAACTCGCTGGAAAATATTGAAGAAGGCATGGACAGGCTTCAAGCGTATCTCGCTAAGTGTGCCTAATGGACAGAATCGTGTATTCGAAATTTTCGAACATTCAAATTCTGCATCGCGCATGGGGCATGGCGCATGGCGTTCGAACACTCGATTAACCAATACCTGATATCCAATACCATGAAAATCACCTCCGCCGAATTTATCACCAGCGCCAGCAAACCCTCCCAATATCCCACTGTGGCGCTGCCGGAGATCGCCTTTGCCGGCCGTTCAAACGTGGGCAAATCCAGCCTGATTAATACCCTGGTCAACCGCAAGCACCTGGTAAAAACAAGCTCCACCCCCGGCCGCACCCGGCTGATAAATTTTTTTGATATCAACCGACGCATGGGTTTTGTCGATCTACCGGGCTACGGGTATGCAAAGGTTCCTGTTTCGGTCCGCAAAAAGTGGGGCCCGATGATCGAAGTCTATCTTTCCGATAGAGAGTCCTTAAAGGGTGTGGTGGTCATTATGGATATACGGCGCATTCCGCGGCAGGAGGAATTAAATCTGTTCGCGTGGCTCAACCATTATTCCATCGCCGGCATTTTAGTGTTAACGAAAACAGATAAATTATCCAAAAGCAAACAGTCCCAGCAGCATAATCTGATTGCGCGAGCCCTTGAGAGGCCTAAAACCGATTTTATTCTTTTTTCCGCCAAAACCCGTAGCGGAAGAGATGCCCTCTGGAACGCGATTTTATCCTTAGTTGAGATCGAAGACAGCCGGGCGACCCGCTAAAGGCCGCCTTCATCTCGATCGACCATTTGAAACCGCTTGTGCAATCCTTATCTTATTTGATAAGGATAGTAGAAGCCATCTTAAAAAATTGTAGATCACGTAATCCGGTTGGTCCGCCTCCGGCGGATTAAGTCCGTTCAAAGAAGAAAAGGGGCTGATTCTATTTAACTGGCAAACGTGGCAACGGGCAACATGCTTAACCACTGTGCGTTAAATAACGAGAACGAGGACGACGACGAGTACGAGGAGGAACGTCGCATACCTTCGTACTCGTACTCGTGCTCGTGCTCGTCCTCATCCTCGATAACGGTATTTTGAGATGGGTTCTAAAATAAAAAAATCCTGCCTGCCCTGTGGAATGCGAAGCCTATTCAACTGGGGTCTAAAAATAAAATGACAGACACCGCTGACAAATACGACAACTTCAAGTCCGGCTATGTCGCCATCGTGGGGGTGCCCAATGCCGGTAAATCCACGCTGTTAAACCGCATGCTGGGCGAAAAGATTTCCATCACCTCCAAAAAACCCCAAACCACCCGCAACCGGATTCTGGGTGTTATGCACCGACCCGGTGCCCAGCTTGTTTTCATCGACACACCGGGAATATTTGAGGCCAAGGACACGCTGAATCTGCGTATTGTTGATACGGCCATATCAGCCATCGGTGATGCGGATATGATTCTATTTGTGCTGGACGCGGCCAATCCGGATCCAACGTCCGAGTATTTTCTGGTGCAACGGCTCCAGAAGCATGACAGCCCCGTTATTTTGGCCCTCAATAAAATCGATTTGATTGAAAAATCAATCCTGTTAAAGACGATCGAAAAGTGGTCCACTGAATACTACTTTGATGTCATTGTGCCCATTTCGGCCACCGAAGGCACCCAGATCGAACAGCTTGTCGAGGCCATGCAAAGCTTTTTGCCTCCGGGCCCGCCTTATTTTCCGGAAGATGCCGTAACCGATCTAACGGAACGCTTTATTGCTTCTGAAATGATCCGCGAAAGCGTGTTCCGACTAACCGGTGAAGAGATACCCTACGCCACGGCCGTAACGGTGGATTCATTTACAGGAGAAAAAAAAGGCAAGCTGGTTAAAATTGAGGCCACCATCCACATTGAACGCGCTTCCCAGAAAGGCATCATCATCGGCAAAGAAGGCAGCAAGCTTAAACGCATTGGTACCGAATCGCGTAAAAAAATAGAACACATGCTCGACACCAAAGTCTTTTTGAAGCTTTTTGTGAGGGTTCAGAAAAACTGGCGCAAGGATACGCGGGCATTGAGAAGGTTTGGTTACTAACGCTAATTTACAGCAAGCATTATCGTTTTTCTAAATAAATCCGCAGAAATCTTCGCAAAATACGCCTGATTTTTATTACAATTAATTAGACCTGCGGTTCAATCGCTGTAACAAATCATTTACACGCTGGTAAGCATCCTGCCGCAAAAATTCCCGAAATTCAGGGTCCTTTGTACCCTCTTCTTCAATTACCATTTCAGGTCCCTTTGCTTTCACATCCCTGAAGTATTCAGCCATGATGCTGAATGCTATTTTTACACTGTTACGACCTAAATGGGGTTCAAATGCAGCGGCAATAGATTCGATACCATCCGGGTGATTTGCCAAACAAAACCAGATATCATAAGCATCTTTTGATTTTCTTCTGAGATTAAGAACATAGGCTTTCATTACAATGAAAGAAACGATACTGGCTATTTTTATTTCGGCACTATAACTGGAGCCGTTTTGAAGGTTCCCCTTAATTTTTATTTTCTCGCAAGAGTCAAAAGCCAGGTCAGAACCCGGAGCAGTAATGGGTCTTACTCCTGTAATATCAAATAGTTCATTATCTGGTAAAAACCCATGCTCGCTCACCAGAAAGTCTACAGGAACATCTATTTCTTGCCCCTTTATTTTTAATGTGCGTATATACCGACCGGGTTCGCCGCCTGGAAGGTAGTCATTTCCGAGTAGGATATCCTCAATCGTATTTGATCCACTTTCGGTTAGAGCTCTGCCGTCAATAGCTATATCTACATCAACGGTTCCTACGTGTTTTTCTGACACATCCGGCAATAATAAAATAGGTACCCAGCCACCAACCAGGATTAAGCTGCTTTCGAACTCTTGTAACAGATAAAGAACTTCGATTAAAACTTGAAAAGCGGCTTCGGTCAGTATCGAGCTAAAATCAAATGTCTTTGGCTTTACCACTTTGCAGAGATTTCCTTCTCATAGATTAATTCAGCGGCTTCAGTCCCGCGCCATGAAGAGCGTTTAAGATCAAGATATAATTGCAGAGGTGAGGCTATGTGAATGTCCTGGATTATTCTATAATCATAAAAAACCCCACTATCGTAAGGGATCATTAAGCTAATATTTTCTCCGCTGGTAACCTTTTTGAGGTCTAATCGTCTCGCAATCTCCCCCACACTGCCAGCGAGATAGGATGATACCCGGTGATAACGTACAAAAGGGGCAATACGGGCAGCACCGGCAAAATCGGACAAAGCGTATTGAATGTCCAACTTCTTACAAATATCATTTAAAGATCGCTCCAGACTGAATGGATTCTGCAAAGAATAAAAGCTATAAATTGTATTGCGTTCATACCTGTAGTGTTTGACCCAGTCCTTTAGGAGCTCAGCGGGTTCAGTAAGTTTTAACCCATCCGGTTTAGCTATTGCCCACTCTCGATCAATTAGCTCCCGTTTAACATTGTAAGCATGTCCTAAACTCACCTCAGCTTTTTGTGCCAGACGACCTAACCTCCATTGCTCCTTAGGACTGGATAACAATACCCGTAATACGCGTGACGCTTTTGCCTGGTAAAGGGAACCCAAAATGCGTTTGGTAAGGAACGGGTTTTTATTGCCTTCTTTTTCAATATGGATGCCATCAAACGAAATAAAGCAGTTTCCTGCAAAATCAAGATACCCGATATCGTGTTTTTTTAATAATTCACCGGTCTTCCCGGTAATGAAGGGTGCAATAAATACATAATAAGAATCGGAGCTTTTGGATAATTGTAGACGCCGATCAATTAAAAGGCGAGCATAACGCGGTTGCCCGTTCGCAAAAAGTTCTGCAAAGATAGTTTTTTCGCCGAGTGGAGTTTCAATCTTTAAAATGAAATCCGTTCCTGAATCGGTACTCTCAGTTTCCATCTGATGTATCTGTACAGGTTGAACCGGATTGAAACAGCTTTCCAGGGCTTTTTTTACATATTTGATCAATTCAGCTTCTTTCACTATTTTATATCCTTTCAACATTTGTTGAAAATATTATAAATAGTGAAAAAATGGTTGTCAAGAAATTTTCACTAAATATTAATCTTTCAACATTTGTTGAAACAGTTAGTTTTAATGAAAAACCTGCAGCATTTTATCGGAAACCCTTGCGCATGAGAATAAAAAAAGCGGCACCAGTAGGGCCGCTTTGTTTTCTAGAAAATAAATTGTATCCGTCTGTTGAAAATTAGACGGGGATGGCTAAAGCTTTGAATGAATTGTATTGTGGATGGCTTCAGATTTTTCCCGATCGCCGAACGTGCCGATGCGAACACCCACCTCGGTCAAATTTTCGCCTACCCTTTTCAGGTTAATTTCAAAGCTCTTTTCGTCCGCCATTTTCCCCTTTATGACCCCGCTGAGTCCATCATGTTTTTGGGATTCAACTGTTAATTTAAGCTCTTCAACGGATTTAATGGTTGCTTCCCAGGTCTTATCCATCGAGGCTTCATAGTTTCTTTTAAGATCCCCTTTAACGTAATAGTAAGCGCCGGCACCCACTGCGGCAGCGGCTGCTCCGATGATGGCCCACTTGCGTGAACAGGCACTCAGACCGATTAAAAAACAGCAGAGCAAGGCAACCCATTGTAATTGTCTTCTGACCATAATTCCTCCCGTGTGTTGAAGCGTATAAATTTAATGATCTCGTAAAAAGTCAGAAAAGCAGACTTTTTACGAGTGTGTTTTGTATTTGGTGTTTAGTGTTGATTAACTCGCAAAAAGTCCGAATTCGTCATGCCGGACCTGATCCGGCATCCAGAACATACTGAAATCACTGGATTCCGGCCTTCCAGACTGTGTCATAATACCTCAAATCCGTCATTCCGGACGAGTTCACCAGAGGTGAACGAGATCCGGAATCCAGAATATACAAAGGAAATCAATGCGTTCTGGATCCCGGCTCGCGCCCGCTTCGCGGGACTTGGCCGGAATGACGAATTACGACACAGTCTGCTTCGCAGGAATGACGGATCTTAGCGCAGAAAACACCCCGACCCGTCAACTATTTAATTCGAATCAGCAGAAGAAAATCTACCGCTTCGTCCCCCAGGTCAGTACAAATAAGACTATAATAAAAGCAATCTATGTCAAGCAATTAGTTCAAAACCGGAGAAGAGTAAAAAAGGGGGGGAGGGCGCTCCTAAGTTTATAAGTTTTGAATGCACGCCAGCGTCTGTTCGGCGATTTCAAGTTCCTCGTTGGTGGGAATAACCAGGACTTTGACGGCACTGTCTGCCGTCTGAATTTCAAATGCTTCTTTTGATTTGCGGGCGTTTTTTTTTGGATCCACTTCGATGCCCAGATGAGCCAACCCCCGGCAGGAACCGGCACGCACGAGGGATGATTTTTCGCCAATTCCGGCTGTAAAGACCAGCGCATCCAGCCGGCCCAGGACCGCATAATAGGCACCGATATACTTTTTAATGCGGTAGCAAACCATTTCGATGGCCAGCCGTGCCCGGGAATTGCCGTCCTGCGCGAGTTCTTCAATCTGGCGCATATCATTGACACCGCAAATTCCCTTGAGGCCGCTGTCTTTGTTAAGTAAGGTTTCCACTTCATCTCTGGCCAGACCGGTTTTTCTTTTTAGATAAAAGATAATCGCCGGATCAATATCACCGCTGCGGGTCCCCATGATCAGTCCTTCCAGGGGCGTCATCCCCATGGATGTATCAATACTGATACCGTCTTTAATCGCAGCCGCACTGGCTCCGTTTCCCAGGTGCAGTGTGATCAGATTGAGTGAATTCAGGGGGCGGTCCATTAACCTGGCAGCCTGTTTGGCGACATAATGATGAGAGGTGCCGTGGAAGCCATAGCGGCGCACATGATGTGCTTCGTAGAGTTCATGCGGAATGGCGTAGCGGAAGGCATGCACCGGAATCGACTGATGAAAGGCCGTATCAAACACGGCCACCTGGGGTACCTGTGGAGCGCTTTGCAGGGCCACTTCAATACCCAGTAGATTGGCGGGGTTGTGAAGAGGGGCCAGCGGAATGAATCTGCGAATGCTGTCGATTACTTTTTTATCTATAAGGGTCGGTTCTTTAAATCCTTCGCCACCGTGTACCACCCGATGACCGATACCAGCAAGCTCCCCGGTATCCTGAAGAGCACCTGATTCGCCCAGAATTGTTCCGATGAGCTGAAATCCTGCCTGATGATCGACCACTGCATCGGGTTTCACCATTTCTTCCATTTCACCTTTGCGATTGCGGGTAAGATGGGTGAGTCGGCTTTGGGCTTCGCCAATTTGCTCAAGAACGCCGGATGCCAATTGGGTTCTGGCGGTCATATCAAAGAGCCGATACTTAATGGAGGAGGAACCTGAGTTTATAACGAGAATTTTCATAACCCACCTTATGTATTGCGGATTTCGGATTTACACAAATTTAGATTTTAGATTTTGGATTTTGGATTAAAGGACATCATCAGAGTCATCGATAATTATTTGTTTCTTCTTGATGTTTTTATTGAGGAAACCAGTATAGCAATTATTTCGTTGTTTTCCGTCATCAGAGAATCCATAAATGGGGCATAAAAAATCTCCATCTCTTTAATTATTTCAAGCCAGAACAAAGATTCGTCAGCTTCTTCCTCAACAATTGAGAGTTTTGAAATGAAATCCGCTCTTGACCTTGCTCTGCAGGCAGATCTGTAATTTGCGGCTACAGAAGTACCAGACCGAAATAGCTGATTTCCAATTAATCTTCCTTCTTTGTTATTCGGTAACTGGCGACATAATTTAATAACCTGTTTTGCAAACTCTTTGGTTCGATGTTTCATCTGTTCTTCATTCATTTCTCGTCTCCTTATCCGTAAGCTTGTTGACTCGGTTTAATAAATCCAAATTCCAAATTCTAAAATCCAAAATATCAATTGACAAATTGAGCCTGAATGGCGGTGATGGCGACGGTGTTGACGATATCCGGGATGGTGCAGCCACGGCTTAAATCGTTGACCGGTTTTTTCAATCCCTGCAGAACCGGGCCGATTGCCACCGCATTGGCGGAACGCTGCACTGCCTTGTAAAGATTATTGCCGGTATTTAAATCCGGGAAAATAAAGACGGTGGCTTTGCCGGCAACCTCGCTTTGCGGAAGTTTGGTCCTGGCGACGCCGGCATCCACGGCGGTATCGTACTGAATGGGGCCTTCAATTTTTAAATCCGGCCGGCGCTCCTTGACGATTAGTGTTGCTTGGCGGACCTTGTCTACTTTGGCCCCTTTGCCGGATTCGCCGGTCGAATAGGAACACATCGCAATACGAGGCTGGATTCCATAGATCGCGGCAGTTTCGGCAGAGCTGATGGCAATTTCCGCCAGCTGCTCCGCATTCGGATCGGGATTGACCGCACAATCTCCGTAAACGAGAACACGGTCTGCCAGGCACATCAAAAAAACGCTGGAGACAACTGAAAAACCGGGTTGGGTGCGAATGATCTGCAGGGCCGGCAGAATCGTTTCCCCGGTGGTGTGAATGGCGCCCGAAACCATGCCATCGGCAAGATCTTTGTAGACCATCAACGTGCCAAAGTAACTGACATCGGTAGCGGTGTCTTCGGCCATTTTTTCGGATATGCCCTTGTGCTTACGCAACTCATAATATGTTCGGGCAAAGTCTTTGCGCAACTCGGATGTGAGGGGATCGACAATCTGAATTCCCTCCAGGTTGATACCCAGGGCGCCGATTTTATTTTTGATTTCCACCTGGTTTCCCAGCAAGGTGATGTCAACGACTCCCCTTCGCAATAGAATTTCACTGGCCCGTAAAATCCGTTCTTCCTGGCCTTCGGGTAGAACAATATGTTGGCGATCGGTTTTGGCGCGCTCAATGAGCTTATATTCGAACATGATTGGCGTAACCCGATTGGAACGCACCACCTCAATGCGATCCTCGAGTTGTTTTGTATTAACATGGGATTCAAAAACACCCAGGGCAGCGGCAATTTTGCGGTCGTTTTCGGGTGTCAGTTCCGATCTTACCACACTGGCATTCATGGCAGTAGAATAGGTGTCGGTGTCGACCCTGATAACGGGAATCGGCGAGTGTTTTTTAAAGCCTTCCATCAAGCGCCGGACCGGATCTTCAGGCGTCAGACCCCCGGTCAGAAGCAATCCGGCAATATTCGGCGAGGTCTCGGAGACGGTGGTCGCCAGGCTTCCCAGAATAACATCGGCGCGATCTCCGGGGGTGATGATCAGATCGCCGTCTGCGATGCGATCCAAAAAATGCGGTAGATTCATGGCGGCAACCTTGAAATCATGTATGTCGCGGTTGAATCCTTTTGGATCACCCTGCAGGATTTGGGCGTTCAAGTTTCGAGCGATTTCACCCACCGTTGGTTTTCCGAGGGTGGGCTCTTCGGGTAGAATATATATCGGCTCTGTTTCCAGGCCTAGCGTTTTCAATTGCTCTTTGACTGCTGTCACCCTATTGGCCGCTACCCGGTTGATAATGGTGGCCAGAACCGTGCACCCTTTTTCTTCAAATGACTCCCGGGCGACTTGCATGGCATCAATGGTTTCATCAGGTGATTTGTTGCGTCCGTTGATCAGCGCCAGAATCGGACATCCCAGATGGTTGGCCACTTCGGCATTAAATTCGAACTCGAAGGCGGATCCCACGCCGGTGAAATCCGTGCCCTCGCACAAAATAAATTTACATTTATTTTCCAGCTGCTTGTATTTTTTTAGAATGTTTTTAAAAACGGTTTCAATTTGTCCCTCGGCAACCAGATTCCGGGCTTCTGCATGGGTATAGGCCACCAATTCATCATAAGACAGATCCAGATTGTAGCGCGATTTAATCAAGCGGATGTTATTATCCGGTTCTTTTGCGGAGGGCACCACCGGACGAAAATAACCGACCCGGCGGATTCGTCTGGACAACAATTCCATGATGCCGAGGGCAATTACCGACTTGCCGCTTCCGGGTGCCATTGCGGCGATGTAAAGACTGTTTGCCATTTTTTACACCTTATTGGACTTAGGTCCAATACGCATTGGATCAATGTCCAATTGATTGAGTCATTTTAAAACGTTATAGCTTCAACCATATCCCGTCGAGTACCGCATGCCGACGTTTTCAGACTGATCAGCGGGAAGCAATACGATCGAATTCGATTTGAAGTCCAAAAACGATCGATACCGGCAAGAATGGTTTTGGAAAAACCGGCTAATTTTCCGAAAATATTATCATTCGCGTCTTCAAAGTCAACCATAGAGGATTGCCGCATCCATTTTACGGGGGCATTTCAGGCTTGATCGTCTCCAATTACGAAAAAAGAGGGTTATCCCGTTAAAAATAATAGGAATTCGCATTTTGTGCTTGCGCTTCCTAGTTTTTGTGATAAAAACCAGTGAGGTATAAGTATTAGTTCCAGCACTAGAAGCCTCTCACCTTAGATAGTGTTTCAGCTATCGACTTAGATAAATCGGTTAAATTAGGGGGGAACAATTCACATGGCAGAAGAAAACTCAAACGAACAAGATCTGTCCGACGCTATAGCTGTAGAAAGGCCGGACAATCCGTTTGCCTGGATTTTTCATCCATTCGGAGCGAGAGCCATCAGGATCAACGGCAACCTGGGCGCCATAGCGATCTTTTTTTTCCGCGCCTTTATCATGATTTTCCACCCCAAGCAGTTTTCGGCCATTGTCCAGCAGATATACTTTATCGGGGCCAAATCCGTGCAAATCGTTATGCTGGTTGGCTTTTTTACCGGCATGGTTCTGGGCCTGCAACTGTACTATGTGCTGGTTAAATTCGGTTCGGTGGGGGTGCTGGGCACCGCCGTCGCCCTTTCGTTGATCAGAGAGATGGGACCGGTTTTAACCGCGATTATGATTACGGCCCGGGCCGGTTCGGCCATGACGGCTGAAATCGGCATCCAGCGCATTTCCGAACAGATCGATGCCCTGTCCACCATGCGCATCGATCCGGTGGGGTATTTGATCAGCCCGCGGATTGTGGCTGCCATCATCAGTTTTCCGATCTTGACGACATTGTTTGATCTTATCGGTATCTTTGGCGGATGGGTCAGCGGCTGTCTTTTACTGGGCGTGAATTCCGGTGCGTATTATTACCGGGTCGTTTCCGCCACCCAGATGGAAGATATCACCGGGGGCCTGGTAAAATCCCTGGTCTTCGGGGTTCTGGTTGTTACCATTTGCTGTTTTCAGGGTTTTTTCACCCATATGCGCAGAGACAGTTACGGCGCGCGAAGCGTCAGCCTGTCGACCACATCGGCGGTGGTGCTCTCCTGTGTGATGATCCTGATTTCAGATTATATCGTAACCTCGTTCATTATGTAATGTAGGGGCCTATTATGGAAAAAGAGCCAATAATCGAATTTAAAGGTGTGACCAAACGATTCGACGTGCGGACCATTCTGGATAAGGTTGACTTTAAAATTTATGAGGGCGAAGTGACCACCCTGATCGGGTTGAGCGGCACCGGCAAGAGCGTGACGCTCAAGCACATTATCGGGCTGCTCAAACCGGATGAGGGTCAAGTTCTGTACCGGGGCAAGCCCATCGATCAGATGAGCAAGAAAGAATGGAACGCCTACATGGGTCAGATCAGTTATATGTTTCAGAACAATGCCCTTTTTGACTCGATGACGGTTGTTGAAAATGTGGCCCTGCCACTGCGTCAGACCACCCATCTGGGCAAAAAGGAAATTACTGAGAAGGCCATGGCCAGCATCGAGCAGACCGAGCTGACCGAGGTGTTTGATAAATATCCGTCTGAATTGTCGGGCGGTATGCAGAAGCGGGCTGCACTGGCCCGGGCGCTGGTAACCGACCCTTCTCTGGTGCTCTTCGATGAACCCACCACCGGGCAGGATCCCATTCGCAAAAATGCGATTCTGGGCATGGTGGCGGAATATCAAAGACGGTTTGGTTTTACCGCCCTTTTGATCAGCCATGAAATTCCGGATGTCTATTTTATCTCCAACCGTATTTTAGCCCTCTACGGCAAGAAAATCGTTTTCCAGGGCCCCCCGGATGAATTCGAGGAATTTGAACATCCGTTCCGTGAAGAAATCCTGACGAGTCTTGAAAGTTTGCAGGAAGACATTACGGGTCTATACTCCAAGCGTCACTTTAAGGTCCGCTATCAAACCGATTTGAGCAAGCGGCATCCGGATGCCATGTATGCGGTTGCCATTTTTGCGCTTGAAGAGATCGATCTTGTCAGCGAGAACATGGGGCACGACGCCACTCAGGAGATCATAAGAGCCCTGGGGTCCTATATTAATAAGCATTTTGGTGCTGTTGGTGGATTTTCCGCGCGGCAGACCATTAATGAATATGCAACCGTGCTGCCCTATTCCGACCTTGAGGAAGCCCAGCGCATTATGGAGGATTTTACAAGGGATTTTCGGGAGCATGGTTTGCCGAACATTCAAACCCTGGTCGAAGGAGAAAAGGCCGCAGACGATTGCTTCGAATTCAATATCCTGGCCGGGCTGGCCCAGGGCAAACCCCAGATTGAAATCGAATCCGTTATGGAATTTGCGCGTTTTAATCAAAAACCAATTGCACGCTTTCAATGTAAACGTGGAGGTAAGACGCAATGAAAAAGTATGCCCAGGAAACAGTAGTTGGAATTTTTGTAGTCATCGGTTTATTTGCCATCGCATACATGACCGTAAAACTTGGCAATGTCGGCTTTCTCGGAGAAAACACCTACTCCCTGTATGCCAAGTACACCTCGGTGACCGGTCTCAGGGTCGGCAGCCCCGTGAATATGCTCGGTCTCGAGATCGGCCGGGTGGAGTCTTTTAAGATGGACCAGGAAAACCAGGTGGCGGTCGTCGAATTAAAAATTAATAACGGCATTGAAGTTTTCGATGATGCGATTGCCTCCATCAAGACCGAGGGGTTAATCGGCGACAAATTTGTCAGTATCGATGCCGGCGGCGGCGGTGACCTGCTGGCAAACGGAGATATCATCGCCGATACCGAATCTCCGACAGATATCATGGACCTTGTCAGCAAATATGCTTTCGGAGACGTCGGTAGTGGAGAATAATAATAATTGGATATTGGGTATTAGGTATTGGGTATTGGGTAATCGGTATTGGACGTTGGATCATATCGCATAAAGATTAGCCGAGTTTTATTATTAAATTAATATATTTTCATTTTCCAGGGGGGAAACAGATGAAAAGAAAACATATCGGACTGAGTTTAATACTGCTTGCTGTTTTATTGATCTCACCGCTGCATGTCTATGCGGCTGGCGCCAAAGCAGCCGTTGAAGGCCAGATCAATAAGATGCTGGAAAAAATGAAGCAACCGGCTTTTAAAGAGCTCCCCAAAGAGGCCAAGTTAGCTGAAATCCGGGAAGTCATTAACGAAATATTTGATTACAAGGAGCTGTCGCGGCGTACGCTCGGCCGGGAATGGAAAAAATTCAAACCGGAGCAGCAAACGGAATTTGTCGATCTTTTCAGTCAGCTTCTCGAAAATGTGTATGCCGACCGAATTTTGGCTTACACCCATGAAAAAATTGAATTTGGCAAAGAAACCCAACTCAAAAAGGGCCGCATGGAAGTTGAAAGTTATATCATTACCTTGAATAACACAAAAGTTCCGCTTTTTTACCGAGTGTCGAATAAGAGCGGCCAATGGCGGGTATATGATATTGTCATCGAAGGGGTCAGTATGATCAAGAACTATCGCGGACAATTCAGACAGATCCTTTCTAAAAAGAAGCCTGCAGACCTGCTGCAAACCTTACGGAAAAAAGTCAAAGACAAGCCGGCAAGCTAAACCCTTCGGCACTGTCACTTCCGTTACAGAATTACATACGATGACGTCTCGACGATCTGCCGACTGCGGGGGGAACGAAACAGCGTTAAGGTGGCGGATTCAAACTGTAAAAGAGGAAAGGAGCGCAACCCGTGAATAAATTATTGGCTGGCGCGGTAATCTTAGCTTTTTTCTTGTTACTCGGTGTTGGAAATCCTGCTTATGCCTTAGACAGAGAGTCGGGGTTCTATTTGGCCCAGACGAGTCAGGAATCATCGGCCGAAGACGATGAGGATTTTGAAGACGAAGAAGAGTTTGAAGACGAAGTTGTGCAGATCAACGATCCGTTTTATCCTATTAATTACACTTTTTTTAATTTAAATGACATTTTATATGTTGTGATTATGAAGCCCGCCGCGCAGACTTATAATTTTTTTATTCCGGTGGAATTCAGAACGGTTATCAGCAACTTTTTTTATAATCTGCGTTTTCCGATTCGCTTTGTCAATTGTGTGCTGCAGTTTAAAGGCACCAAGGCAGCTCAGGAATTGGGCGGTTTTTTGGTTAACTCCACCGTTGGTTTAGCCGGTCTTGGCGAGGTGGCATCACACTGGGATTTAAAGCCCAGCCCGGAGGATCTGGGTCAGACCCTGGCATTTTGGGGAGCGGGCAACGGGTTTTACATCATGTACCCGATATTGGGGCCCTCGAGTTTGCGCGACAGCGCGCGTTTTATCGACTCGTATTTTTTGGATCCGGTCAGCTGGTTAAGATACGATAAGTTCGGTGGTTATAGCTGGCGGACAACGCTGGCCATTACGGCCTATGACAAGTTTAATGAACTGTCGCTGAATTATGAGGATATTGACGCCCTTATGGCAGCCGCGCTTGATCCTTACGTGGCGGTTCGCGATGCCTATGTGGAGCACCGTAATAAATTGATTGCCGAATGATGATTCCTGTTCCGCAGTGCGGAGCCATTTGCACAAATAGGAAATTAACCACAAAGAGCACGAAGAACACAAAGAATGCTGAAAAAATAGCTCTAAAGCCCTTTGTGAATTTTGTGCCTTTGTGGTGATATATATAAAAACGAAAAGAGGTTAAACGCGGGGTTTCTGTTTTCCAGAAACCCCGTAGATATTTGTGCGCATAAGAACCTTATCTTCCTTTGCGCCTAATATCGCCCTGATGTTTCCCCATACTTTTTTGTTCAGCAGAAATTGGCCGATAGAATTTGCTGATATTGCCGCATGTGACAGGTTGAGTTTGTATAATGCAATTCAAGCGCTCTTGACATTTTGATGTTTGATACAGAAAATAAAAGGTTAAGCAGGGAAGATTAATACCTAAATCTTGCACGAGTCGGAGGCTTTCATATGCAAGATTCAGGGAATTGTTTTTACCACCATACCAGTACTTTCTGAAGAGGGAATTCATATGTTCAACCCCAAAAAAGATGACATCGACCTCGAGACTTCGGTTGAAATCGCTGATGGTATCTATTGGATCGGCTTTTACGATGAGCAGGCCGGTTTGCATTGTAATCCCTATCTGATCATCGATAATGATGAGGCCATGGTAATTGACGGGGGCAGCCGCCCGGATTTCGCAACTGTCATGATGAAAATATTGCAAAGCGGAATTGCACCCAACAAGATAAAAGCGCTTCTTTACCAGCATTACGATCCGGATCTTTGCGGCAGTATTCCCAATTTTGAAGATATCATAAAAAGCAATGATTTAAGAATTATTTCCGATTCAGCAAATCTAATGTTCATCCGTCACTACTCGGTTGCCACCCGACTGCTTCCCATCAGCAAAATAAATTATCAGTATACGTTTTCATCCGGAAGAACCCTCCAGTTTATCAAGACCCCTTACTCCCACTCAGGCGGCAGCATCGTTACCTTTGATCCGCAAAGCGGGGTCCTTTTCACCAGCGATCTTTTCGGAAGCCTGGGTCTTGAATGGGAACTGTTTTTAAATTTGCGGCCGGAGTGTATGGATTGCGTTCATCTTAAACAGTGTCCCCAGAAAAGAAACAGCTGTCCCATCAATGACATTCTAAATTTTCATAAAACCGTTATGCCATCTGGAAAAGCGCTAAGGTATTCACTTGAGCAGCTATTAGACATCCCCTTTACAATGATCGCACCGCAGCATGGAAGTATCATCAACGACAAAGAGATCATGCGTTATGTGTTCGAGCTGCTGTCAACCTTAGAAGGGGTAGGGATAGACGGAATTGTTGCAGACGATTACGTTTTTAATTCAGACCATCTCAGCCAACGGTTTAAATAAGATGAAATTTGAATATTCCTTAAAAGATAAAATCAGAGAATTGGATATCAAAAATCCGCAATTTGCTTTGCTGCTAAAGCAAGTACTGGAATATTGGGCTTCTTTAAAAGACAACGACATCAACAATCAACTCTTGCAGGATTTGGTCTTTAAGTATTCGGCCGCCGAAAAAAAAATGAAACAGCTCAATCAGGAGCTGCTTGACAAACAAAAACGGCTCGATGACGATCTTGCATCAGCGGCCGAAATTCAGAAAAGCCTTTTACCCCACAAAATTGATTCAGCTGAAAACCTGGAGGTTGCCTGGGAATTTGAACCCTGTGAACATATGGGAGGCGACATTTTCAATATGTTTCAGCTGGATGATGCGCATTGGGGTATTTATATGCTCGATGTCAGCGGTCATGGGGTTCAGGCTGCAATGGTGACGGTCTCTGTTTCACAGTTCCTGCAGCCAAATTCCGGTCACCTTTTCAGCAGAAAATCGGAAAAATCTGCCGCAAACTCTGAATTAAGGACCCCGGCGGAAGTGCTGGCGGCACTTGATATCGAATTTCCATTTGAGCGTTTTAACAACTTTTTCACTATCACGTACATGATCGTCAACACAAAAACCGCAGATCTAACATACAGCAACGCCGGGCATCCGCATTCGATCATGTTGCGCAAGGATGGAAAAATGGAATTATTACAAAAGGGCGGCCCGGCCATAGGGATCAGCGACTTCCATCTTTTGGGCGGTCAGGAGATTCGATACCGGGAAGGTCAACTGCAAATTAATCCCGGCGACAAGCTGTTTGTTTATACCGACGGCATTACTGAATATCAAAATCCTGCCGGCGAGTTTTACGGCACCGATCGGTTTTATGAGATAATAAATGCGCTGCAGGGCCAACCGGTTGCTGACATTGTTGCCCATTCTATTAAATCTTTGATGGATTTTGGCAACTCTGCCAAACCCCAGGATGATATTACACTGCTGGGGCTGGAGCTAAAAAATTATCCTGCGAAAGGTTGACAGGGGTAATAAAATTTGTAATTTTTCGCCATTGGTTCTCACCTGGTTTCAGTGAATTTTTAATTTTCGCTTGCCTAACTAAATCATTGGTAGTAATCATTACTAATCACTAAAAATGACACCTTACTGTTTTCAACGTTTCGCCTAATGATGACCTCAGGATGTCTCCTAAACATTATAAAAATACAATTGATTAACACAACCGGATTTGAAATTCAGGTTTTTACATCATAAGGGGTAAAGTTGTTGCATTGAACATTAATGAATCTATAATAAGGAGGAGTACAGATGAAATTAAGAAAGATCGGAATTGAGTGTTTGGTGCTGCTGGCAGCCTTATGCTTGATGGCGCCTGCGGCCCAGGCGGCCGATGTCTCAATCGGTGGCGGTGTCGGGTTTGCGCCCGACTATGAAGGTTCAAGTGATTACGAAATCGTACCGGTGCCGGTTGCCAACGTTAAGTGGTCCAACGGGATGTATTTTAGTTTGAAAGGCTTAACAGCCAAGGTCAACCTGCTTCCCAGCAGCTGGGTTGCAGGGCTTCAATTCGGGCCGATTTACAACTATCGGGCCAAGCGCAGCGATGTGGAAAACAACTCCGTGGATGCGATGAACAGTGTCAGCGATGCCAATGAGCTGGGTGCATTTGTGGGCTTTGATATCAATAACTGGTATCTTAGCTTCGAGGCGTTGGCTGATATGGGTCAAGCCCACGACGGGTGGTATGCAACGCTGGCAGGCGGGTATAACTGGGTCATTAGCAACGCCTGGTCGCTTAAGGTTGGTGCTTTTACGACCTATGCCGACGAAGATTACATGGAGACCTATTTCGGTGTCGATCCTAATAACGTGGGTGCCAGCGGATTTGCTCTTTATGACCCGGATGGCGGCATGAAGGATGTGGGTTTGGATCTGGGGCTGGGCTACAAGATTAACAACAACTGGAGTACGCAGGCCGTCGGCAAATATACGCTGCTGATCGGCGATGCGGATGATGACAGCCCGGTGGTGGATGAGGGGGATGAATCCCAATTTTTTGGTGCGCTGCTGGTGGTATACAGTTTTTAAAGAGCGTACCTTCTATGAGAAGTTATGGCGTGCGGCGGTGCTCCTAAGGGCTGCTGCCGTTTAGATAAAATACAAAGATTACGGGGCTTCTGTTGCACAGAAGCCCCGTATTTGTTTGTATCCGGATACGATGACACGACCATTCGCTCTTTTGCGGCTCTTAGTGATTAAAGTTTAAAACTTCATTAATTTCTCTTATATTAGACTACGAAAATGTTAGTGTGAGTCTGTGTGGGGTCTGTGGCTAATTTACAAAAAATCTGTAAATTACTCAATTGGCGTCGAATTCGCCATCCAGTTTTCCGCTTTGCGCTCACTGATTCGTTCGATCTCAAATCCGAATTGTGACGAGTCGGTCGTGATCGCAAAATAATGTTTGCGTCCGCGTTCCAGTGCTGCGCTAACGCTTGAATCCGGTATACCGATGATGTGAACACCGGGGGCTGTGTGAAAAGTCACATATTGCCTTGCCTTTAAGCGAGCGATCACATCACCATCCAAAAGCACCTTCATTGAAAATCCCATTCCGAACATACGTTTTTGCCGGATAACCGTTACTTCAGCAACATCAGCTGAATACCCCTGGGACGGGAAGAATTCTGTTTTGCCGCTGGTACATGCAGCCAGAAAAAACGCCAGTATTATCAAGAGCAAATATCTCCTCATATTCTCCTCTCCAAATCGATAATCCAAAATCTAAAATCTAAATTCCAAAATCCTGAAATCCTACAGTCCGGATTTTTTTTCTTCAAGCTTTTTGATTTCTTCAGCAATTTCATGACTGAGCTTGGCGATCAGGCGGCTCTGGGCGGAAACCATCTCGGCGATGGTATCTCCCCCGACCGGCTCCGTTAAAACCGAGTTTCCCTTCGCGAGCACTTTTCTACCGTTATCACCCAAAATACCCCAGCGGGCTCTCAGGTCAACATTGGCTTCCGGAATACCGTCAAAGCGGGTGATATCCATGACAACTTGATAGTCAATGGGTATCGAGGCCGTCCAGGGAAATTTAAGGATCTGTCCGCTGGAAAGCAGGACCGAAAGGTTGTCCACCAGAACATTGGTTATATTTTCAGTTAGGGGTGCTGCCCAGCGATCTAAATCCGCCACTCGAATTTCATTGTGACTGGTGCGCAATATGATCTGGGGGCGATCCAGCGCCTGAGAAAGTCTTAGCGGTCCGATACCGACGGCGGTATCTTTTAAAACCGTAATTGGCGATGGCTGGGCTTTGTTCTCCGTGCCGTACAGGGAATTGAGGACATAATATCTGGTAGAAGGCGTTTTACTGGCGCCGCCCAAACAGCCGCTCAAAACCAGCATTCCGGCCAATAGGACGGCACTTGTGAGTCTAAAGTTGTTTGAATGCATTAATTTCCTCCCGTCCGGGTAGCCCTTCCGCGAAGTATCGCATCCGGGTGCTGTTCGATAAAATCGGCCAAAACCCGTACGGAGCGAGAGGCCGCTGCAATTTCCGTGAGCGCTGCGGAGACCTCGTGGCGCAGCAGGGAGCCTTCTTCCGCAAGACCCTCTATGCTTTTAAGCGTCAGATTGGCCTGATCCAGAGCCGTTGTGGCTGAATCGGCCGCCTCCTTTATGTCCGCTTGCATGAGTTTGCGGGCATCCCCGATGCCGGCCCTGGCTTCGACCAGGGTTTGATCTAAACTGGTTGCCAGGGGCTCAACTTTGCTGTCCACCTTACGGGCTAACTCTTTAAACGTATTGAGCGTTTCTCTTATTTCGCCGATACTTGCATGTAAATCGGGAGAAGTAGCCAGCTTGGCGATACCGTCCATCGCCCGTCTTACATCCTCTGCTATTTCTTTGATGTTAATTCCACTCAGAACATTTTCCAGTTCCTGCAGCGGAGTCGGAACTGTTGGAATTTCCCATAAATCCCCAAACTGCTTGCCGAGTTCAGCTTTGTGCACACCAAACATTTTAGCAGGTCTTTGCGGCAAGAAATCCACATTGATCATCAGCTGACCGGTTACCAGACTCTGCATTTGCAATTGAGCTTTCAGGCCTTTTGCAATTAATGCTTGGTGAAATTCTTCATCCTCAACTTTTACTTGAGGACCGATCTCCCTAAAGCTGTCCGGGTAAACTTCATAGATTACCGGAATGTTGACCGAAAGTGTGACCGAATCAAAATTGACCTTGATTTGGGAAACCTCACCAATTTTTACCCCCCTGAATACAACCGACGATCCGACATTCAGACCTTTTACCGAACCTTCAAAAAAAGACACCCAAAATGTTTGTTTTCT
>Ga0255055_10000262_pt1 | contig 41912 bp, 36 predicted proteins | sample JV7_2_27_MG_FD_188633 | JGI IMG/M metagenome (GOLD analysis project Ga0255055, IMG submission 188633) | Seawater microbial communities from Jervis Inlet, British Columbia, Canada - JV7_2_27 | ecosystem: Environmental > Aquatic > Marine > Inlet | place: Canada: British Columbia | collected... | reverse complement strand
TTGAAACAAGGGCTTACAACCAGAATAACGATCTGATCATGTCATACACCCGTACCATTCTAGCTAAACGCCAGGGATACGACGAGGGAAAGCTGCCCGAATTCGGTACCTGCCAACAGGTCTAAATTCCGGGGCACTGTTGAGAGACTGTCGTTTAAGATATGAGTGTTTTAATCAATTACCTTTCGCAGATTGATAAACTTGCTGCGGTCAAACCCAAGGGTTTTGAAAAAGGAAAGCAGGTCGGTTGAATCCCATCGGACCGTCGTGTAGACGTTTTCAATGCCCGCGGCTTTGTAAATTTCAAATATTTTTTGGGCCATGCTGGCGCCGATTTCCTGGCCCATGAAATCGGGGTTTACCCCCAAGGTGGCAATCCAGGCACTTTTGGTTTCACCAAATCCAGCGGTCAGAATGTAGCTGATCATAAACCCGACAACTTTGCCCTGATGTTCCGCAACGAAACAGGCTTCCTCTTTGCTTTGGGCGTGTTCTTCTACAACACTTTTGAAATCCGGTTCAACCGGCCGCCGCGTGATCGCTGCGTAAATCCGGGAGATCTCTTCTGCATCTTCAACTCTTAGCCGTCTTATTTGAAAATTATCCACAGGCAAATTCCTTATCGATGGAACGGTTAATCGGTCCTGATGATTTTCACCTTGTGGCCAACCCAAGTCGGAGGCAAATAAACCCTGCCGCTGTTGCCACTGGATTTGACCCGCTTTTCGATCATTTCCTCACCGTATATTTCAAATTTCACCTTACTATTCGGTGCTTCAGCGGCGGAATCTTTTTTATCCTCAACCGTTTTCTTATTTAGATTGTTTGCATTCGCCACTTTAAAAGGCCTCTTCCCTTTTATTTAAAGATTGCATTCTGGTACAATATTTAATAAAGCTACATTAAAGCTACATTGTATCATAGTCAAGTAAAAATAATGCAAATATTAAAACAATTTCATAATATTGCCGGCGATCCGATCGGTTACGCCAGAAATTGGAAAGCAGAGACCCAATCCAGGATTGTCGGTTATTTTTGCTCTTATGCACCGGAAGAAATCATATGGGCTGCCGGTGCTCTCCCGTATCGAATACTGGGCGCCGGCGGTACAATCTCCAGAGCGGACGGGCATCTTCAGGCATACAGCTGCAGCCTCGTTCGCGGCGCCCTGGATGATGCGCTTCTGGGCAAACTGAATTTTTTAGACGCCACTGTTTTTCCGCACACTTGCGATTCCATTCAAAGATTATCCGATATCTGGCGATTAAATGCCGGCTTTGACCTTCATCTGGATCTGGTGCTGCCGGTCAAATTAAATACCCAAAGCGCTGAAAATTACATGCAGGCAGTGATTAAAAAATTTCGGCGCGATCTTGAAGCCGGACTGAAGGTTAAAATTACAGACCGCAAACTCAAAAAAGCCATTCAAACCTTTAATCAAATTCGAACCTGTTTACAGCGCATCTATGAAATCAGAAGAGATCATTCCGACAAGGTGAGCAGCCGTGACCTTCACGCGATTGTCAAGGCTTCCATGGTGATGGACCGCAATGTGTTATGCGACAGGCTGTCAGCGGTTGTCGATCAGCTGAATACCCAAAAAGCAGGGACCGATACGCCCGGAAAACGACTGGTGCTGACCGGCGGGATCTGCAGCATGCCGGAGATTTATCAGCCGATAGAAGACGCCGGAGGAACAGTGGTGTGGGATGATTTCTGCACCGGGTCGCGCTATTTTGAGGGGAAGGTAGATCCGGAAGGGGATCCATTGAATTCCATCGGGCAGCGCTATTTTAATCGCATCATTTGTCCGGCCAAACACCGGGATTGTTTCAGCCGTGGTGACAGCCTTATAAAAATGGTCGAAAATACGCGGGCCCAGGGGGTCGTCTTTGTTCTTTTGAAATTTTGTGATCCGCATGCCTTTGATTTTCCGTATATAAAAGAATTATTGGATCGAGCCGGAATTCCCAGTATGCTACTGGAGATAGAAGACCAGCAAACCTCGATAGAGCAGTTGGGGACCAGGCTGGAAGCGTTTATCGAACTCCTTTAGAACCGTTTGCAGACATCCATCTCTTGCCCTCGACAAGATTTGAACGTCTGCAAACGGTTCAGCAGAAGTAGGGCAGGCCACAGTGCCTGCCGATTCAGGTCGGCACGGACTTCGGCGAGCTCCCCTCGGCATGCTCGGGGCCTGAGTTTGTCGAAGGCAGTCGAGCCGTGGCCGACCCTACGTCAGGGCCTGGATAAATCCTTATTGGATTGATAATTGACTTGGAAATGAACATGTCGATAAATGAAACTGGAAAAGATCTCGAGCAGGAAAGACGCAAGATCAAATGCGTTAAGCAGATGAAAGAGATCATGACCCAATACTACATCGAGGCCAAGACCGCCGAACAAACGGGAAAAAAGGTGGCCTGGATTACCAGCGGCGGCCCGGTAGAACCCCTCATCGCCATGGATGTCATTCCGGTGTATCCGGAAAATCACGGCGCGATGATCGGAGCCACTAAAATGGGCGTGGACCTCTGCGAAAAAGCGGAGGCCATGGGGTATTCACGAGATCTTTGCTCATATGCGCGTGCGGATATCGGTTGCACGCCGATTGATGGGGGACCCATCGGCGGGCTGCCCCGGCCGGACATGCTGGTATGCTGCAACAATATCTGCGGCACGGTTCTCAAATGGTATGAAGTTCAAGCGCGTTATTATGATGTGCCGCTGTTTATTCTGGACACCCCTTTTTGCCATAACGAGTTTTCAGATGAGGCCAAAAATTATGTGCGGGCCCAGATCACCGAATACATTGAATTTCTTGAAAAGGCCTGTGGTAAGAAGATGGATAGTGACCGCATGGCCAAAGTCGGCCGACTGGCCATTGAGGGCCAGCGTCTGTGGCAGGCGGTGCTGGATACCACCACCCACAGGCCGTCGCCGATGAGTGCCTTTGATGCCTTTTTTCACCTGGCCTTGATCGTGACCCTGCGCGGCACCCAGATTACAATTGACTATTATACGGCGCTTTTAGAAGAAATGAAAGAGCGGGTTGACGCTGGAATCGGTGCCGTATCGGATGAAAAATACCGGCTTTTATGGGACAACCTGCCGGTCTGGTATCGGACGCGCTGGCTATCTGAAAAATTTGCAGCTCACGGGGCCTGCCTGGTGGCGGATACCTATACATCGGCATGGTGCAGTTCGCTGAAATATCTTAAAGAAGACGATTTTTTAGATTCGATGGCAGAAGGCTACGCCCGTATTTATCTGAATATCAGCGTTGATGAAATGGCTGAAAATGTCATGCAGATGATTGATAAATATGAGGTTGACGGTCTGGTGATGCATTCCAACCGAAGCTGCAAACCTTACTCGCTGGGTCAGTATGATATCCAGAAAATCATTCAGCAAAAAAGGGGTATCCCGACGTTGCTGATTGAGGCCGATATGGTTGATGAGCGTAGCTTTTCTGAAAGTCAGATTGAGACCCGCATCGATGCGTTTATGGAGGTCTTGAAGCATAATAAGTGATCCGAGGTGCAGATTTTAGGGATAGGTAGTATCATATATTGGATGCCTTTTGGCATGGGGCATGGAGCATAGCGTCAAAGCATTCTAACACCATGCGCCGTGCACCATGCCCCATGCCGTTTAATAGAATACACATGAGGTGAAGGAATGATTACAGTGGGCATTGATGTAGGCTCGATAACGACCAAAGCGGCTGTTGTTGAGGACGGCAAACTGATTGCCGACCGGGTGATGTTAACCGGCTATAATGCTCAGGATGCCGGAACAAAAGTCTATGAAGACATTATCGCTGAACTGGGAATAGAAGCGTCTGCCGTGGATAAAATTATTTCAACCGGTTACGGGCGTAAAAGTGTTGCCATCGCCGGCAAAGCGGTTACCGAGATCACCTGCCATGCCGTCGGTGCCCATTATCTGAATCCGGCTGTTCGCTCGATTATCGATATCGGCGGTCAGGACAGCAAATCCATCGTGGTCGATGAGGATGGCAGCGTGAGGGATTTTGCCATGAATGATAAGTGTGCGGCCGGTACCGGGCGGTTTCTGGAAGTGATGGCACGGGCGCTTGAAGTGGATATAAACGATTTTGGTGGGGTTTCGCTAAAAGCCGATACGCCGGCAAAAATCAGCAGCCTGTGTACCGTTTTTGCGGAATCAGAAGTGATTTCCCTTATCTCCAAAGGAGAAAAAAGAGAAAATATCATTGCCGGTATCCACGAATCGATTGCCGCGCGGGTGGTCGCCATGGCCGGTCGCATCGGTTTGTCAGCGCCGCTGATGATGACCGGTGGCGTCGCCAAAAATAAAGGGGTGGTTAAGGCTTTAGAAAACAAAACCGGGCATTCAATTGAGGTTTCGGAAAAGGCTCAGGTAACAGGAGCTATCGGCGCGGCTTTAATTGCAAGCCGGCATTCGGTTTAAAATGACATCTCTGAGACAATACGATCGTATTGTAATGAAGGGGAAGGAACCAGGTCCTTCCCCCTCCAATGATAAAATAAATAATTTAATTTTATTCTACTTTAACCCACCAACCGCAATTTCAACCCGCCGGTTTTGGGCGCGACCGTCATCTGTATCGTTGCTCGCAATCGGATTGGCTTCGCCGTAGTAGTTCACCACAATGCGGTCCCGATTAATATTGTGGTTGGCCATTAAATAATTTGCCGCACTATCAGCTCTGCGGTTGGACAAACCCAGATTGAATTCCTCGCTTCCAATACTGTCCGTGTATCCAACCAGCAGGACATAAGCAGCCGAGTTATTCTGTAAAAATTTTCCAACCTCATCCAATTCACTTTTAAAATCCGGACGGATATCGGATTTATTAAAATCAAAATTACCATCCTGCGCTCTGAGACCCGAAATTCTTGCCTCGGTTGTCGTTTCCACAACTGCAGATGATTTGACCACAAACAACGGCCCGGTCATGTACTCCGGATTGTTTACAAACGCCTGGATGGGGATAACCCGGGAGCAGGCATTGGCCTTTGCCATATCGGCTAACCGCTTATCGGCTTGCCAGGTCGTCGCACTGCTGATCATATAGAAACAGACATCGTGTTTGTCAGCTATTTCCTGGGTGTAATCCTCAGGCAGTTTAATGCCCGTCAATTGGTTGAAAGTGCCATCGCTAAAGATAAATACGACTGTTTTGCCGGACAGCTTTGCCAATATCGGCTCAATTTCGCGGATTCCTTCCGCTAAAGGAGTTCGCCCTGTGGGTTCAACCGGCAGACCGTTGATGGCCGCGGCAAACTTCGCTGAATCGTAAGGCCCCATCGGGTAGACAGTTTGAAACGGGGTGTATATATACAATCCGGCATTGTAGCCCAGGTCCGGCAGCATCCGCTGCCGCTGTTCAAGGACTCTTCTGACGACATCATATTTAGTCTCTTTGGCGCCCTTGTCAATAAATTCTTTCATCGAGGCCGAAGAATCGAAGAGAATGAGAAAGTTGTCTGCCGTTCTCACAAAATCTTCTTTCGATACCACCTTTTCGACAATATCTATTTCCGTGATAATTTCTGCAGCTGGAAGTGTGTTGGCAAATAATCCAATCAACATGATTCCGACCGCGATTGATACAGCTGTTGCTTTAAATTTCATGGTACTATCTCCTTTTTTCTAACGGGATTCATCAAGAAAAAAAACCGAAAATTACAATTGAATAATCAACGCACATAATTCAATTTGCAAAAAAGTAATACCGAAGAAGTCTTTTGTCTACCCGTTGATAAAAAAAATTGGATTTTTTTATTATTGATTTACCCGTAAAAAGTCTGCCAAGCTGTCTTTGCGAGCGTAGCGAAGCAATCTCTATCAATATAGGTCTCTGAAATCATGGGATTGCTTCGTCACTTCGTTCCTCGCAATGACCGGCGATAGGACTTTTTACGAAACCATCAAGATTGGAACCCGAAGATATGGGCTTCTCTATTTAATGGGCAGGTTGAGTTTGATATTGGCGCCAAGCAGAATTAAACAGAATTTTCGGTGTCAAGCTTCATGTGGTCCGGAATGAACATCGATTCTATGATTATTTCTTTAAGCGAAAGCGCGGTTATTCCCAGTTCGTATTCTTCACTCAGATCATTGATTTGATCAAAGCAGTTGTGACAGGGGGTGATCACGATTTTTGCCCCGGTATCCTTAATTTGGTCGGCCTTTAATTTTCCGGAAGCCATACGGAAGGGTTTGTAGCCCGGTCCCATCGGCATAATGCCCCCACCGCCGCCGCAGCAGTGATTGTGTTCGCGGTTGGGGGCCATATCTCGAAAATTTTCAGCAATATAGGGTATGATTTTGCGGGCCTGTTCCCACAAACCCCCGTTGCGGGATACATTGCAGGGGTCCTGGTAGGTGATCGGTTCTTTGATTTTTTTTTGCGGGTCGATTTTAATGCGGCCATCGCGCAGGTACTCATAGATCAACTGAACATAATGAACAATTTTCACCGGCGGCTTGCCGTCCGGGTATCCGGCAAGATAAGGGCCTTCGAAAGCCATTGAGCGATAGGCGTGTCCGCATTCGGTAATCAGAATGTTCCGGGCCTTTAATTCCAGCGCTTTTTCATAAACATTTTTGACCTGTTTGCCGGCCAGATTGCGGTTGCCCGCAAACATGGGCAGGTTGGTGCAATCCCAGCCAAAAGTGGGAATTGTCCAGCTTTCTTTTGCAGCCGCAAAGATAACGGCGGCGTTTGAAATGTCCTGGGGATAATAGACGGGTTCTCGCGGGTTAATGGTATACATATACTTGACGCCGGGTTTATCCAGCGGGATATCTACGCCCCGGTAGTCATCTTCTACCTCTTCGACCATCCACTCGCACGTATCGACAAGTTCTTCCACGGGGATGCCCATGTGGTTGCCGGTTTTGTCGCAATGATCCGAAAAGAAGGCCAGCTGTTTGGGCGTCACCCCCTGAGAGTGGCAGACGCTGCGGGCTATGGCGATCATGGTGGCGACGTCGATCCCGAAGGGACAATACATCGAACAGCGCTTGCACATGGTGCATTGCAGCCAGGCGATTTGGTAGCATTTTTCCAGAAAGGCGCGATCCACTTTACCTTTGCGACGGACCATTTCACCCAGTGTGTGTCTGAATTTATAGGCCGGACTCAAGCGCGGGTTTCGATCATTGGCAACATAGACAAAACAGCTTTCCGCACACAACCCGCAGCGGGAGCAAATGCTTAGCCAGGTTCGAATACGGGCACCATGATTGGCATCCAGAATCTGACGTACCTTTGTGACATCCACGGGTGCATCGGTATTACTTTCGAATTCAAATTTCTTTTCTGCAGGATTTATCATCTAAAAGGCCTCGATTCTACCCATAGAGAAATAAATGTTTGCGCATATTTAGATTTTACCACGAAGTTCACAAAGGACACGAAGTAAGGGATTTAAAAGATTTTGTAGTTATCTTCGTGAATCTTCGTGTTCTTTGTGGTGAATTGATTTCATAATGCGGTTTGGCTTTTACCAAGACTTGGCACCTCTTCGCCCCCCCATCTCAAAACCGATAAACGCCCGGGTAAAAAAGAAAAGAATCATATGGCCCAGCTTGGTTATCGGTATCAGAATCAAAAGAATTTGGCTCAATACAATATGCAAAATCAGCAGAACTTCATAGGGGCCCCATTGATGATATGCCATAAAGCCGGTTAAAAAGGGCAATGTTGTCATAATCAGCAGGAAATAATCCCACGAACTGGTTAAAATGCGAACCTCCGGTCTGATGCGCCGGCGCACGAATAGAAAGACCGCAGCGGCGATCAGGACCAGCGTCAATCCATCTGCCAGTGCATCGGGCAAGGACCACAGGCTGACGCCAAAAGCTTCATCCCACAGCAGAATGTGGGCCCCCAGGAACAGCGGTACAGCCAATAATGTCAGGTGGAAGAGAAAGGCAGCCATGGCAAAAACCGGCTGCTGACGCATTGAGGCACTGGCCCAGGGAATTAACCATTGAACAATCGACCGCAATCCCCAGCCAAAACTGAAATGATTGTAAACGACCCGATCTTTTTTGAGACTCAGGCGAAATAAGAGGGCGATTCGGACAAGTAATCCGCCAATAAAAAAGATGAAGGTAAACCAGAGTGCCGGGCCGGTCAGAAAAACATAAATAATGTTCCAATTCATATGGGCGATTTAATATGCTGAGATTTTTCGCATGCGCGATTCATAACTTGAATTCAGATCGGGCTTAGGGCTTTGAAAAGGCGGCCGTTATTTCACCAGATTAATAATTTCCTTGAATCGGTCGCCTTTGGCTTCTTTGAGCAATTCAAACAATACGGTCTCGGTGCCGGTTAAGCCGGCACCGGCTTCTTTGCTTTTTTCGAGGCCGATGTGTTTGTTTTCAGGGGTCCGGGAAGCGACCGCGTCGGCGACAACTTGAACATTGAATTGCCGATATATTAAATCGGCCACGGTCTGGTAAACGCAGACGTGCGCTTCGATACCGGCAACCAGCATGTTTTTGCGGTTGACTGCTTTGAGATCTTGCATAAACTCTTCGCTGCCGCAACAACTGAAGCTGAATTTGCTCAGCGGTCTCTGGTCCGGCAAGAGTTCGGCGATTTCCGGTACGGTCGGTCCCAACCCGGCCGGGTTCTGTTCAGCCCATAGGATGGGCAGCCCCAATAACCGGGCGCCTTTAACCATCTTTTTGAGATTATTAAATAAGGCCTCTTTGTTGTGCATGGCCGGAGCTAATTTTTCCTGAATATCGATAAGCACCAGAGCCGTATCCTCAGTTGTGAGCACTTAATTTTCCCCTTTTTGAAAATTAGAAAGCCGGTTATTAAAATGGCAGCGCCTTTAAGACCCTGCCCCTGGTTAATATACGCCTGAATTTATAAGAAAAATTAAAAGATATGTCAATGGAAAATGCAGCAGATTGAATTAACTTGTAATTTTATAGACTGCTTCCGGGGTTTCTGAAAAGGCTTTGATCATTTGATTTTGATGGGGGGTGAGCTGGCTGAATTTGATACCCATCCCATTTTGGCTGCTCCAGACGATTTGGCCGGTAACGGTAAGTGGTTTTTGATAGTGAGGAACAGAAAAATTCATGATGATTTCCTGGGCACTGAAAAAATAGTCGCTGGTTTCGATAAATACGCCGTGCACACTGATATCAAGGATGTATCCTTTGAACGGACGGCCCTGTACAGAATAATCGATGGGCATCAGGCAGGGTTTACGCGAATATTTGCGCCGGTTATCCCTGCTAACCGGATGAGCTGTTTTCTCTAATTGTTTCAGCAAAACACTTTGCTGCTCATCGGGCAAATCAATTACCAGCTTTAAAATATGGTCGCTGAATTTATCTTTTAACAATTCCTTTAAGATAATGAGCAACCGGTCTTCGGAAATATGGTTTATCAGCTCAAATAAGTGCGCGATAACCGGGTATTTTCCGGACAGCGTATCAGATGCCGTCATTGTTTACTCCTGTTAAAATTCAGCATAAAATTCAGCGGAACGCTGAATTTTATTTCGTTAATTTTTTTGAATCGATTTTCATGCAAGATTCAGGTATTAAGCTATTTACAGTGATCTAACACTATATCGGTATAGGAGGTTTTAAACTTAACCCTAAGACGTCATCGGTGCTTTCTAAAAAAAACAGCATGTTTTTATTGCTAAACCAAACTTTTTTCTGGTATAGCTATTTTATTTAATTTCAATCGTTTATTTCTTTTAACTTTACCTGGAGGAGGATTAAGTTATGGTGAAAAATCTTTGTGTTAGTTCATTGGCAAAAGCACTTATTTTAATTTTTACACTTCTTTTTGCTGGGTTTTTTCTTATTTCCTGCGGAGAATCGGGAAAAGTCTCGGAATTAGAAAAGAAGGCTTCGGAACTAGAAGCACAAGTCGGTAATCTACAAAAGGAAAATGCTGAACTGAAGAAGGGGGCGCCTTCCGCTGGAAAAACACTGGATACCATTCGCGCCAGAGGGCATCTGCTTGCCGGCGTAAACGGCGGCGTATTTGGATTCAGTATTCCGGATGACAAAGGTGTCTGGAAGGGCCTGGATGTCGACACAGCAAGAGCGATTGCTGCTGCCGTGTTTGGCGATGCCAACAAGGTGAAATTCAGCGCACTGACTGCGGTGCAACGCCTGCCGGCGCTTCAGTCCAAAGAAATCGATGTTTTGTGCCGCAATACCACCCAGACACTGACGCGCGAGACCACCAACGGTCTGAATTTTACTCAAGTTAACTTTTATGATGGTCAGGGATTTCTGGTGCCCAAGAAATTGGGGGTTAAAAGTGCCATGGAACTGGGCGGTGCCACGGTCTGTGTGCTACCGGGTACGACCACCGAAATGAACGCGGCTGATTTTTTCCGGGCCAACGACCTGAAATGGAAACCGGTGGTCATCGAGCAGACCGCTGAACTCTCCAAGGCCTTTTTTGCCGGCCGTTGTGACGTTTTGACCTCGGATGCATCGCAATTGGCAGCCCATCGATCAGTGGCTCCCAATCCTGACGATTATGTGTTGCTGCCTGAAATTATTTCCAAAGAACCCTTAGCCCCGGTGGTTCGCCACGGTGACGACCAGTGGTATGACATTGTGAATTGGACGGTTCAGGCGTTGTTACAGGCAGAAGAGTTTGGCATTACGTCGGCAAACGTTGATAATATGCTGAAAAGCGGAAATCCAGCAATTCAGCGTTTTCTGGGCGTAACCCCGGGTATGGGTAAAGCACTGGGCCTTGATGAAAAATGGGCTTATAATGCCATCAAACAGATTGGAAATTACGGCGAAATTTATGAACGCAATGTCGGACCCAATACACCGTTGGCTCTTGAACGGGGTTTGAATGCATTGTGGACCGAAGGTGGAATAATGTATCCCGCAGCATTCAGATAATAGATGAGAAAGGTGCCCCCAATCGGGGCACCTTTTTTTAATGCATCGTCATGCCGGTTGAACACTTTAAATTTGTTAATTCCCCTCTAAAGGTGTGCATGGCAACAAGGTGGCCACTGTAACGGACGGAAAAACAATCCCGGTCGAAAGCGGTCAATCTGAAAAAATTCCATTCTGGCTTGATCCCAAGAAACGAGCCATTATCTTTCAGGTTGGTGTGCTGTGCATGGTCGGATTGCTGGCATACTATCTTGTTTCCAACACCCTGACAAACCTTGAGCGCCAATCGATTGCCACCGGTTTTGGTTTCTTAAACAAAGAATCATCCTTTGAGATCGGTGAGTCCCTGATCCCTTACTCAGCAGCGAGTACTTACGGGCGCGCCCTTATCGTCGGCGCTCTAAATACGCTTAAAGTCGCCTTTATCGGTATTGTGATCACCTTGATTCTGGGGGCCATCGTCGGGGTGGCCCGTCTATCCACCAACTGGCTGGTCGCCAAAATAGCGGCCACTTATATCGAGGTGATGCAGAATATTCCGATATTGCTCCAGCTGTTTTTCTGGTATTCGCTCTTTTATGAAAGCTTTCCATCTCCGCGACAGGCGCTCAACCCCATCAGCGGGCTCTTTCTTTGTAATCGGGGCGTTATCTTTGCCGTTCCGGAATCCCATCCCGCCCACAAATATATGCTTCTGGCGTTAATTGTCGCCTGTATCGGGGTTTATCTCTTCCGGCGCTGGGCCAAAAAACTCCAGGATACAACCGGCCGGGCGCTACCGATTTTCCGAATATCGGTCAGCGCCATTATCGGGTTGCCGTTGCTTGCCTGGCTGGCTTTCGGGGCGCCCATGAAAATGGATGTTCCCGAGCTGACGGGCTTTAATTTTAGCGGGGGCGCAACCCTTAGCCCGGAGTTTATTGCACTGCTTTTAGGTCTTGTGCTGTATACCGCCGCCTTTGTGGCTGAAGTGATTCGGGCGGGCATTCAATCGGTCGGCAAGGGTCAGCGCGAGGCAGCCATGTCCGTTGCCTTAAAGCCGAATCAGGTATTAAATCTGGTGATTTTACCCCAGGCGCTGCGGGTGATCCTACCACCGTTAACCAGCCAGATGTTGAACCTGACCAAAAATAGTTCCCTGGCGGTGGCCATCGGATTCCCGGACTTTGTATCGGTGGCCAACACAACCATCAATCAGACCGGCCAATCCATTGAGGGCGTGGCCTTGATCATGGCAGTTTATCTTATTTTCAGCCTGGCCACTTCGGTGTTTATGAACTGGTATAATAAAAAGGTAGAACTGGTCGAAAGATAAGGAACTTGGCTCGCTTCGCTCCTAAATGGAATATTGGAATACTGGAATGTTGGAATAATGAAACAGAGCGTTTTGGGAAGAGTGATATAATTCGAGGACTATAGATTGTGGAAGCTTACGTTCAAGAGACACTGGCAGAAGAGTTAAAACCCCCGGTGACCAGTATGGGTGTCACTGGGTGGGTGAGAGCCAACCTGTTCAAGGGCTGGTTTAACTCCCTGCTGACGATCTTAACGCTGTACCTTCTGTGGCAGGTCGTGCCCCCCATTATTCGATGGGCTTTTATTGATAGTGTCTGGAATACCACCGGAGCGGTTTGCCGGGATGCCGACGGTGCCTGCTGGTCGGTTATTGCGAAAAATTTTCGTTTTATTTTTTTCGGTTTCTATCCTTATGATGAGCAATGGCGACCGCTGATTGCCATGCTGATCCTATTCGGCCTGCTGTTTTACAGCCGCGATCGCAACCATTGGACCAAATATTTGGGGTATTCATGGATTGCGGGCCTGGTGGTAATGGGGTTCCTCATGAAGGGCGGGCTTTTTGGTTTGTCTTCGGTAGAGAGCACCAAATGGGGCGGGCTGCCGCTGACATTGCTGCTTTCTATTTTCGGTCTTACCGCAGCCTACCCCCTGGGCGTCGTGTTGGCCCTGGGACGTCAGTCCCGGATGCCGGCGATAAAGTTGTTGTGCGTTGTTTACATCGAATTAATCCGGGGCGTCCCTTTGATCAGTCTTCTTTTTATGGGGTCGATTATTTTTCCGCTTTTTCTGCCTGAGGGAATTACGATAAACAAGATTCTGCGGGCTCAGGTGGCCATTATTCTGTTCACCGCCGCCTACATTGCGGAAGTCGTGCGTGGCGGTTTGCAGGGTATGTCACGCGGGCAATATGAAGCCGCTGAGTCCATTGGTTTAAACTATATTCTGACCATGCGGCTGGTTATATTGCCCCAGGCTCTGAAAATCGTCATACCGCCCACGGTGAGTATTCTGATATCCGCCTTCAAGGATACGTCTTTGGTGGTTATCATTGCGCTGTTTGATTTGCTTAAAACCAGCCAGACAGTGTTATCCAACCCGGAATGGCTGGGTTTTAGCCGCGAGGCTTATATTTTTGTCGCCATTCTTTATTTTTTAGGCTGCTTTTCTATGGCAAATTACAGCCGGAAACTGGAAAAAGAGTTATCAACGGAGAATTAGAGATGAACGAGGAAACAGCGAATAGTAAAGACATGCAGGCGATGGCCGAACCCATGATCGAAATCATCGATATGCACAAGTGGTTCGGTGATTTTCATGTGTTACGAGGAATAGATCTGACCATTCATAAAAAAGAGCGGATCGTTATCTGCGGTCCCTCCGGTTCCGGAAAATCGACCCTGATTCGCTGCATTAATCGACTGGAAGAGCACCAGCGTGGCCAAATTATCGTCGACGGCATTGAACTGACCAATAATATTAAAAATATCGAAAAAATTCGCGCCGAAGTGGGTATGGTCTTCCAGCATTTTAATCTTTTTCCGCATCTGACTATTGTTGATAATCTTGCCCTGGGCCCGATATGGGCCAGAAAGGTCCCCAAAAAAGAAGCCGAAGAAACCGCCATGTATTATCTGGAGAAGGTCCATATTGCCGAACAAGCCAAGAAATATCCAGGCCAGCTATCAGGCGGTCAGCAGCAGCGGGTCGCCATTGCCCGCAGTCTGTGTATGTCGCCGAAAATAATGCTCTTTGATGAGCCCACCTCTGCGCTGGATCCTGAAATGATCAAGGAAGTGCTGGATGCGATGATCGAACTTGCCCGGGAAGGCATGACCATGATTGTGGTCAGTCACGAAATGGGTTTTGCCAAAAGCGTGGCTCACCGGGTGCTTTTTATGGATTTTGGCCAAATTGTAGAAGGAAACACGCCCGAGGAGTTTTTCGAAAACCCCCAGCACGACCGTACCAAACTGTTTCTCAGCCAGATCTTGCATTAAAGCCACCTGTCCTGCCATCTTCCTAAAAAATAAAGCCTAATAAGCGGATTTATGCTAAAATAGGATCCATTAGTTGAAAGTTATTTGTTATAGGTTATTGGTTAATCGTTCAAAAAGAATAAAATGCGTTTTATTCTTCCATTTCAAATAACGAATAACAAATAACAATTAACGCCTGATTGGGCTGAAGCTCAATCAGGATTTTTGGCTTAAGTTTCCAGTGTATTCGGCCGATATAGACCTATATATCAGTACATTAGGGATAGAGCGGTTGTCAAAAAAATGTTCCGATAATCTGTCATTGCGAGGAGCCTAGCGACGAAGCAATCTTTTGGAAAACCTGAGGGATTACTTCGCTTCGCTCGCAATGACTTTTAAAAGATTCGCTAAGTCAATCGGAACATATTTTTGACAATTACTATAGGTTCGCAATTTGGAAACCTGATCGAATTAAAATGAATTTATATTATGCCGATGGGGACCGGCAGGTTGGTCCCATAGACAAAACTGAGCTGCAGTCACTGATAAAAGCCCGCAAAATCGGTTCCCATACGCTTGTGTGGCAACCCGGTATGCAAGGCTGGGAAGAATTGGGCCCTTTTGTGCGTGGCAAAACTCACGGGGGCTCCCAATCGGTGCAGCCGGCACCGCCGGTGAAGCAATCGTTATGCTCTGAATGCGGCCAGGCGTTTGCTGAAGATGATATGATTCGGTTCGCCGAGGCGTGGGTGTGTGCGAGCTGTAAACCGCTTTTTGTTCAAAAAATCAAAGAAGGCGTCACACTTGCCGGTGAAATGGAATATGCCGGTTTTTGGATCCGTCTGGGTGCCTGGTTTATTGATTATATTATAATGGCAATTGCCAGCGCAATTATTTATATCCCGCTTACGTTTATGGGCGTTTTTTCTTTTGATGAACCCGCTGCATTTGCCATTATCCAACTGGTCTCCATGATTCTGAATTTTATCATACCCGCTGCCTATGAATCCTGGTTTGTGGGCAAGTATGCAGCCACACCGGGAAAAATGGCCTGTAAATTAAAGGTGGTCATGGCAGAAGGCGGTCGGGTCAGCTTTGCGAGGGCAATTGGTCGCCACTTTGCAAAATACATCAGCGGGCTGATTCTGGGCATTGGTTTCATCATGGCCGGTTTCGACGACCAAAAGCGCACGCTGCATGATCGAATCTGTGATACCCGGGTGATAAAATCAGGAGAGATTTGATATTTTAGATTTTAGATTGCGGATTTTGGATTTAATGATCGACTGATCTGTATAGCACCAAATTCCGGTCCTTTTTAATCCGCAATCCAAATTCCAAAATCCAAAATCAAGATTGATCCAATACTCCAGCACTCCAATAATTCGCCACTTCATAAATCTTAAGGAGCCAACTTGTGCTTTCGTGCACGCAGTGCAAAACACCGTTCAGCGCTGAGACGGTCAACACCTTTGCGCTGACCCCCTGTCCGACATGTAAAGAGCTGATACGCGCGGATGTTTACCCGGCCTTTTTTCGTAAACTGCCCTCCGGCCAAACCGGAGATCCACTGCAGACTGAAAAAGAAGCCGGTTGCTTTTATCACCCTGGCAAAAAGGCGGCCGTCGCCTGCTCGTCCTGTGGTCGGTTTTTATGTGCGCTGTGCGATGTTGAGTTCAATAACCAGCATCTTTGTCCGGCATGCCTGGAAACGGGAAAAACCAAACGCAAGATAAAAAATCTGGAAAACCATCGCGTATGCTATGACAAAGTCGCTTTGTCTATAGCGCTGATTTCGATGATATTTTTATGGTTTACCCTTATTACAGCGCCCGTCGTTCTTTTTATGGTCATCCGCTACTGGGGTGCTCCCGGCAGTATCATTCCGCGGACAAAAATTCGATTTATCCTGGCATTTGCGCTTGCCTGTTTGCAAATTGCCGCATGGATAATGTTTTTTGGAAGCTTGCTATCATCATAGGGGTCAAACAGATGCTGGGAGGTTTGGATGCCAAAAGGCTGGAAAGCTATGAGGCCAGAAGGCTGGGAGGCTTAGAATAATTCGGCCCTTCAAGCTTCCCAGCTTCCCAGCATCCAAGCCGCTTGGCCCGTTTCGTGGTTATGCTTAATTTGAAGAAGCACCAAAAAATCTGCTAAGGGACTAGAATTTTAACTAAAAATGGCCAGCGAAGCATCAACATATAGGCGACTGCCCGGTAAAAAAAAGGGTTTTTTAATCGGATATCATACCCTCTGGCAAGGTTCCGACCATTTGCTTCAGATCTATTCGCGATTGGGGGTAGAGGACTATAAGCGGTTTTACTTCGATGATATTCAAGCCATCATCACTCGTAAAACCGGGACGGGAAGAATTCAAAATATCGTTATCGGGGCCTTCGCCGGTTTCTTCTGCCTTTTTGCGGTTACTTCCGGGGGGGGCTGGAGCATTTTTCACGCGATAATAGCTGCTGTGATGCTGCTTATTTTGCTGATAAACGTTTTAAAAGGCCCCACCTGTAAAACGGTTCTTATAACTGCTGTTCAGACTGAAAAATTGTGCTCGCTGCATCGCTTAAAAACGACTCAGACGATGATGAACCGGCTCAGATCGATCATCGAACGGCGACAGGGGCGAATCAATCCTGCCATCTTTGATCAACAATCGGTTTCTGCATCCGCCCATCTAACCAGAAGGTCTCCAACCGGCGCCAATAGGCACAGCCTGAAAGCACAAAAGCATGAACGCGGGCGGGTGCATTTATCTTTATTTGTATTATTGATTTTCGATGGTCTTATCGTCGCCGCCGGCTTTATGCTCACCCATGCCGCCCTGACGCTTCTGGGATCAGCGGTAACGATGCTGCTGGGAATCTGTGTGATTGTGGCCCTGGTCAGGCAGCATGAGAGCAATTTGAAACGCCCCCTTCGCACCCTGACCTGGGCGGCGCTGGGTTATGTCTGCTTTTCTTTTATTGCCGGCTATATTATCAGCATGGGCATCGCATTCAGGCACCCTGAAATTTTGCGGAATCAGTGGGAATTGATCAAGCTGTTTTCCAGCACCACGCCCTGGGAAAGTCCCTTAATAATGACGGTTAATATTATGGCGATAAGCGGCGCTGCTGTTATTGGGATACCGGGGCTTTTCATGTTAAAAAATCCTCAGCAAGTCATTCACCAGCCTTCAGCCTTGCCGACCACGCCGGTCCATACCGGTTCTCCGAAAAGGATTTCCTGATGGAAGATTTGCTGCATCAGCGATGCTTCAATCATATGTTTCGGGAAGCGGTTGCCCGCTGCCCGGAGTGCCATCGCTACTTTTGTCGCGAATGTGTGACCGAACATGAAGACAAAGTGCTGTGTGCCGCCTGCCTGGGAAACAAAACCAATGCCGATGTTTCCAGCCTAAGCCGGTTTGGCGGACTTGCCCGGATTATCCATTTTCTGCTGGGTGGAATGCTTCTGTGGGTATTTTTCTATTATCTGGGGCAAATTCTGTTGTCGCTTCCTTCCTCGTTTCACGAAGGAACACTATGGGAAATGGGGTGGTGGAAGCCGCAATGAAACACAGGTCAAAACAACATCGTAAAGGTGCGATCCTCCTTTTAGAAGAAGCCGTGCATTTACTGCGAAAGACGCCCCTGTTTTTGCTTTCCAGTTACTTCATCGGAACTTTACCGTTTATACTGGGTCTGTTTTATTTTTGGGCCGATATGAGTCGCAGTGCTGATGCCAGGAGCTACCATGCGGTGGCTTCTCTGGGTCTTGCGCTGCTTTATATATGGATGAAATGCTGGCATGTCGTGTTCGCCGCCCGTGTAAAGATGAAAATCAGCGGAGAACCCCTGCCGCGATGGTCCTTTCAGCGAGTGCTGTCACTTGCCGCAAATCAGGTTCTCGTCCATGCCACCGCTTTTTTCATCCTGCCGCTGGCTGCCCTGGTCTTCATTCCATTTGGCTGGTGCTATGCATTCTATCAAAATGTAACGGTCCTGGCGCCTAACGAACTGAACGATCTGAGAACGTTATGTAAAAAAGCGTGGTTTCAGGCCAAGCTGTGGCCGCGGCAGAATCATATTCTGCTGGCGGTCTTTTTTATATTTGGTACCGTTGTTTTTATCAATATCGCCAGTGCGATTTATTTCTTGCCCCACCTTTTAAAAAATTATTTTGGCATTGAATCCATGTTTACCCTGAGCGGAGCCCACGCGATCAACACGACTTTTTGGGTGGTAACGATCGGTATGGCCTATTTGTGCATGAATCCGCTGGTTAAGACCGTTTATGTTCTGCGTTGTTTTTATGGTGCGGCCTTAAAGTCAGGCGACGACCTAAAAACAGAATTAAAAGGCCTGTTACGCGGCCGCACCGCTGCGGTCATCGGCGCGTTGGTTGTGGCATTATTGGCCGTCAATCTCATCCCGGCAACGGCAACTGCGACACGTTTCACCTCACCGGAAGCACTGGATCGCTCTATTGACGAGGTAATGGAACGGCGCGAGTTTACCTGGCGGATGCCTCGAGAGGGAATTGCTGAGAATGAAAAAGAGCCCAAGGGGCCCATTGCGTCAGCGGTGGCATGGATAGTCGATAAGGCGCGCAAGGGGTTAAATACCGTCATAAGCTGGATTAACAAACTGATCGATTGGCTGATCGCGCTGTTGCCCGTCGGTAAGCGGCATAGCGCCACACCGGATGCAAACTGGGTATCATCCGTGCGGGTTGCCGTCATTGCCCTGCTCATCGGGCTTTTGTGTGCGCTGGCATATATCCTGTGGCGTTCCTGGATGCGTCGACAGGCGGCCCAGGCACAGATTGTTGCTGCGGCGGTTGAATCCACACCCGATCTGGAAGACGAAGACACCACCGCCGATGTCCTGCCCGCAAACCGCTGGTTGGATCTGGCGCGCGAGTTAGCCGAAAAGGGGTCTTTGCGCCTGGCAATCCGGGCTTTCTATCTGGCAATCCTGGCCGACCTGGCCGATCATGAATTGATCACGATTGAAACGTTTAAATCCAATCGAGATTACGAAATGGAACTGCATCGAAGGGCCCATCAAAAAGAAGGCTTACTGCCGGCCTTTTCCAAAAGCAGAGAAATATTTGAGCGCGTCTGGTACGGAATGTATAAAATCAGCCGGCCCGATCTGGACAATTTTGCTGCCATTCAAAAAAGGGTGATGACAATTGCTCAAAGCTAACGCCATACGGGCAATCATTTTCGTTGTTATGGTGTCGGGCTTCATGTTCGGGGTGGTCAAGTTGTTTACCCTGCGCTTTGAAGCCGGGGATGTATATCCGGCCTATTCAACATTGCGCAGCGATCCGCTGGGAAGCCGCGCATTATACAGCAGTCTGGCAAATCTAAATGACGATGTGGTCAGTCGCAATTACCTTCCCGTGCAAAATCTGGAATTTAACGAAAACAGTGCATTTTTTTATATCGGAACGTCCGTATTTGACTCCGATTGCGTATCAACTGAGTGGTTCAAGGTATTTGAACGCCTTACAAATGCAGGCGGCCGACTGGTTTTGTCCTTTTTGCCGGTTGAGAAAAAGCCGTCAAGCCGGCGAATGTCAAAAGGCATCGAGCCCAAGGAAGAAACCAAAGATAAAGATAAGGTCCGGCAGAAAGTTGCACCGAACGATTCTGAAAATCCATCAAAGCCGCACGCAGCTGAAAACTCTTCAAAGGCTTCAAATAGCGATGACAAAAAATTGAAGAGAGGACCCGGTCCCGTTACGCCTGAAAAACAGAGCAACTGTGTTGCCTTAAAAGAAAAATGGGGGCTGGCTTTTGCGTTTGCCGAAAAGCCGGCGGATAAAGCCGCTAACGCCCGTAATGATCTATCCTGGGCCCACCTAAAAGGCCTGCCCCAAACGATTTCCTGGCATACGGCGCTGTATTTTGATGACCTTGATGACAGCTGGCGGGTAATTTATGCCGCAGATGACCGGCCGGTCATTATTGAAAGACCCTATGGCAAAGGCAGTCTGGTGCTTTCGGCGGACTCTTTTTTCCTGAGTAATGAAGCGCTGCGGTCTGAACGTCATCCGGAACTTTTAGCCTGGACGCTCGCTGAAAGCGCAAGCGTCGTATTCGATGAAACCCATTTCGGAATCTTTAAACATCCCGGGGTGCTGAGTCTGATTAAAAAATACCATTTTCACTGGTTTATATTTACGGTTGCTGTTTTAGCACTTTTGTTTATCTGGAAGAATTCAGTTTATTTTGTGCCCCCGCCAAAGAGAAGTCGGTCACAACCGGGCGGAGATTTCATCTCAGATCGTGATTCCAGCCAGGGTTTAATCAGCCTGCTACGCCGCAATATTCCAGCGCGACAGCTTCTGCAGATTTGTACCCGGGAATGGGAGCGTACGATTCAGCCCGAAAAGCGGTTTCAAAACGAGCAACTGGCGCAATTAAAATCAGCCTTTCAAATGATTACAACCCGCAGCCCCAAATCCATTGATCCTGTTGCCGCTTATCGACGGATCAGCAAAATAATTTCAAAGGGAAGATACGATGAATGAAAATACGGAAATTTTAAAAAAGGTCCTCTTAAAAACGAAACAGGAAGTCGCCAAGGTGATCATTGGTTACGAACATGTAGTCGATCAGGCATTGATTGCGATTTTTACCGGCACCCATGCGCTCATCGAAGGTGTACCCGGGATAGCGAAAACTCTGCTGGTGCGAACCCTGGCGCATGTGATGCGATGTGATTTCGCCCGCATTCAATTTACGCCGGATTTGATGCCGACCGATATCACCGGAACGCACGTTTTTAACCTGCAAACCAATGAATTTTCACTGGTGAAAGGCCCGGTCTTTTGCTCCTTTTTGCTGGCAGACGAAATCAACCGGGCACCGGCCAAAACACAGTCGGCATTGCTTCAGGCCATGCAGGAGCGCACGGTCACCATCGATCGCGAAACGCACCCGTTATCCCCGAATTTTACGGTGTTTGCCACCCAGAACCCGATCGAATATGAGGGCACCTATCCGCTGCCCGAAGCTCAGAAAGACCGGTTTATGCTCAAAATTACCATGGACACTCCCGCCAAAGATGAGGAACTGACACTCGCCCGGCGGATGCTGGGTAAAGATTCGCCTGAAAATACGTTGGCCAGTGGTGCGGTTCAGCAGATTATAACGCCGGAGGTCTTAACCAAACTGCACGCGGCTTTGGAGGGGATTCTCGTAAAGGAAGACCTGGTCTCTTACGTCGTGGACATCGTTCGTAAAACCCGTGCGCATCAAAGTGTTCTGGTCGGCGCCGGGCCGCGGGCTACGCAGGCGCTGCTGCTTTCCAGCCGGGCTTTTGCAACGATTAACGCTCGGGACTTTGTTACCCCCGATGATATCAAAACAATGGCCTATCCGGTGCTGGAACATCGGCTGATTCTGCGGCCCGAATATGAAATTGAGGGATTAACAGTAAAAGAAGTGATCGAAAATATTTTAAAAGAAATTGCGGTACCCAGGTAGGCGGTCGAGTTGCGGGTTACGCGTTACAAGTTTTGAAATAAAGGTTTCAGGTTTCAGGTTTCAGGTGTCAGGTTTCAGGTGTCAGAAAACAGAGGACAGATGTTGGAGGTTATCGGCTATAGTAAAATAGTTCATTAGCTGAATAGTCAATTAGTCAGATGATTCAATCCATTTTTAAACTATTTGACCAGTCGACCAATTAGCGAATCGACTAAACTCACGGACCAGCAGCCAGTGGACAAAAGCCACGAATCCTGACACCTGACACCTGAAACCGATACGAATAAAAAACATGACTTCATCGTTTGCTGATAAAAATGAGAATTTAATTTAAACCGTGAACTTATGAGAATAGTGCCGACAAACCGCCTTCTTTTTTTTGTGGGGCTGATCATTGTGCCCTTTACGCTGCTGGTGGTGGCTGCCTCTGTGACCGTGCCCACCATCGTTTTGGCGGCAGCCGTTATGGTTGTTGCGATAATGGATGCCTATCGTTCAAGGGGACGGCTGCAGGGTATCCGCGTCCTGCTGCCGGAGGTTGTTCGGATTTCAAAGGGCAGGCAGGGCAATTTTAATCTTCGGATTGAAAACGAGCAACCGGCGGTCAGACGTATTCGACTGGGTCTGGCGTTTCCTGAGGAAATTTATACACCGGCAGTGGAACTAAGCGTGGAACTACCGCAAGATAATCCGATTTCATCCATCGTCTGGCTGCTCAAAGGCCTAAAACAGGGACGTTACCATATTGGTCGGTGCTATCTGGAGACGGCATCTTTATGGGGATTCTGGTCTGTCCGCACGGGGTTTGGGGTCGACATGGAGATTCGAGTTTATCCCAACCTCTTTGAGGAGCACAAAAATTTAAGCGGGCTTTTTTTAAGCAGGGGACTGGGAATTCACGCCCAGCGGCAGGTCGGTAAAGGGCGGGATTTTGAGCAGCTCCGGGAATACCTTCCCGGTGACAGCTTTGAAGATATTCACTGGAAGACGACCGCCAAGCGAGGCTTGCCGATTACAAAAGTTTATCAAATCGAGCGCACCCAGCAAATCTATGTCATTATCGATGCATCGCGATTAAGTGCCAGGTCCCCCGGGGGGGGCAAATCCCTGTCGCGCAATGGGGAAGAAGAGCAAAACCATGCTGACGAATTCACCACGGTGTTGCAGCGATTCATAACAGCTGCCCTGATCATGGCGCTGGCCGCAGAAAGGCAGGGGGATTTGTTTGGTTTGCTGACCTTTGACGACAAGGTACGCTCTTTTTTAAAAGCCAAAATGGGCAAGGCGCACTTCAATGTTTGCCGGGATGCGCTCTACATGTTGCAGCCGCAAAGGGTATCCCCTGATTTTACTGAATTGTTTACGTTTATCGGCACCAAAATCCGTCGGCGGGCCTTGCTGGTTTTTTTAACGCATTTAGATGATCCGGTCCTGGCCGATAGTTTTACGCAGCACATCGATCTAATTTCAAGGAACCATGTGGTTCTGGTCAACATGATCAAACCCATGGCTGTGAGACCGCTCTTTACTTCCGGAGCCGTTTCTTCGGTTAATGATATTTACAACGATCTGGGCGGGCACATGCTTTGGCGGCGGATGCGGGAAACGCAAAAAGTTTTGCAAAGACGCGGTGTGGGCTTAGCCATGTTGGAAAATGAAAACTTCTGTGCGGAACTGGTTTCACAATATCTTACACTGAAGAGAAGACAAGTTCTATAAAAAGTGTCTAAATTTGGGAGTGATCTAAAGTGACTAAAGTTGAGGAATTCTGTCTTTTTATATAAACGATGGAGCGAAGCGACGCCAAAAACTTTAGGCACTTCCAACTTTAGTTCACTTTAGGCAATTTTAAATTATGATAATAGATCTTCAAAAATTTATCACCAATGAGCGCCCCTACTGGTCGGAGCTCGAAGCGGTTTTAGACCGGCTTGAAAAAAAACCGGAGTACAAGCTAACGCTCGGACATCTTGAACGCTTTCATTATCTTTATCAACGGGCCTCGGCAGATCTGGCTAAAATTTCGACCTTTTCCGCTGAGCCGAACACCCGGCATTATCTTGAATCGCTCGTGGGCAGAGCCTTTGGCGAGATCCATGAAACCCGCGAAAAGCCCCACCGGCTCAGACCATTGCACTGGTTTTTCAGCACCTTTCCGCAGACGTTCCGCAAACATATTCGCGCATTCTGGATCAGCCTGCTGGCGATCGGGGTTGGTGCAGCCTTTGGCGGATTTACCCTTATCGTGGATTCGAGCACCAAACAAATACTTCTCCCGTTTTCTCATCTGCAGGGGGATCCATCTGAGCGGGTAGATAAGGAAGAAGACGTCGATGCCGATCGGCTCAAAGGCGCAAAAACCACTTTTTCCTCATTTTTAATGACGCACAATACCAAAGTGGCCATTTTCACAATGGCACTGGGCGTGACCTGGGGGATCGGCACATTGATCATGTTATTTTATAACGGTGTCATTTTAGGAGCTGTGGCCGTCGATTATGTGCTGGCAGGTGAAACCTCCTTCCTTTTAGGCTGGCTGCTGCCTCATGGGGCCGTTGAAATCCCGGCCATTTTGCTTGCCGGGCAGGCCGGCATTGTTCTGGCCGGGGCGCTTATCGGATGGGGAAAACCGATATCTTTGCGAATGCGGTTGCGCAAGGTATCCAATGATCTGGTGACGCTCATATTCGGCGTGGCCCTGATGCTGGTATGGGCTGGAATTATTGAAGCCTTTTTTTCACAATATCATGAACCGGTCATGCCGTATCAGATTAAAATTGCTTTTGGAACGTTTGAGTTGATTATACTGGCGTTATTCCTGGGAAGAGCCGGTAGAACTTCAAAGTAGTGCGGGCCACCGTGCCCGCTTGATCCGGATCGGCACTGTGTCCGACCCTACTGAAATCAGGATTGCTGAAAAATCATGTTGTCTATCAGAATCAATAACCTGATTATTAAAACCCCTGAAGGGATCGAATTTTCGCTGCAGCTTGCGGGGCCGATTACGCGGTTTCTGGCCTGGGCAGTCGATCTGGGGACCATTGTTGCCCTCATTTCGGTTTTAAATGTGGTTTTTGGAATTTTGGGTATTCTCAGCCGCGATCTGGCAATGGCGGCCAATATGATCGCTTTTTTTATTGTTTCGATCGGCTACGGAATTATAACGGAGTGGTACTGGCATGGACAAACACTGGGCAAAAAGCTTTTACGCCTCAGAGTGATGGATGAACAGGGGCTGCGGCTGCAATTCAGCCAGATTGTCATCCGGAATCTGTTAAGATTTATTGACAGTTTGCCGGGGCTGTATCTGGTTGGCGGTCTGGTATGCCTGTTCAATAAGCGGGCTCAGAGATTGGGGGATTTTGCGGCCAATACCATTGTGGTCTGGAGTCCTCGCATTGCCGAACCGGATTTGAACCAGCTTTTGGAAGGAAAATACAATTCCTTTCGTGAATATCCCCATATAGAAGCCCGTCTCAGACAACATGTCACTCCTTTGGAGGCTCAGATTGCGGTTGAGTCGATTGTCCGGCGCAATGACCTGAACCCCCGGGCCCGGATTGAACTTTTCCGTGACCTGTCATCCTATTTTCAAACCATTGTCACCTTTCCGCAAGAAGCCACCGACGGAATCTCCGACGAACAATATGTGCGCAATGTAGTCGAGGCGCTCTTTCGGCCAAAGACATCCTGATGAGGAAATAGGTGTCAAACCTTGAATTGTGAATTCAAATCCTCTATGTAATCTCTAAATTTATGCTCTTTTGCCATTCTGGACTTAACCGCCTTCACGCTGTGGCTGACCGATGAGTAAGTCAAATCAAAAATCGCACCGATCTTTTCGTTGGTTAGCAACCCTGTCTGCCAGATTAAATAAATGATGATATCTCTTTTTTCTTTCTGTGGCCCAGAAACTCTCGATATTTTTTTTAATTCTTCGACATTACAGCCAAGCAGTCGTGTTGTCACATCTGAGATTTCGCTTGGGTCCAAACTTGCTGCAGATTGGAGATGTGCGGATATTTCCTTATCAGGTTTTTCCGGCATATGTTGTTTGCGAAGTCGAGTGACAAATCTCTTGGATCCTAAAAACAAACCATGCCGAAAATTTTCCCACAATCGTTTTTCCTCTTTTGAATATTTTTGAACTTTCGTGCGGTACTGCTTATGCTCATCTTCATGCGCAAATTGGGATAAAATCAATTTTGTTGACAACCAATCCGGCGTAGTTTTTCCATATCCATAGGCCAAATAACTGCTCCACCGGTAATCAGCCAGGCGTTTAACGATGCCTGCTCTTAACGGGTTTCGATGAATGTAGCAGGAAAGCTGCATCAAATATGCGTCATTTTCTATGATGATACTTTTAAATCGACCCTGAAATAAATGTCCGTTCCTATTATGACGGTTATTAAACCGTCGCGTGTACGTGGTGCCAAACCACTGCATGGCTTTGGACAGATTAGCACGCCTCGTTTTTAGCAGCAGGTGATAATGGTTGTCCATCAAAACATAGGCAAAGATATCCACTACAAATCGCTCGGACAATTCTCCAATAGTATCTAAAAACCGCCCACGATCAGTATTGTCATAAAAAATATCGCCCTGCTCATTACCCCGGGATAATAGGTGATAAAGTGCCCCTTCGTATTCTATCCGCCATGCTCTACCCATAGAAGACGCGTATCCAATTAAATTATAGAAGTCAATGTTTATTCACTATTCAAGGTTTGACACCATATTTTCTCAGCATGAAATTCTTGCAATTTAGCGCAACAAGCCATAAATGTAGTTAATTCGTACTGTTTTCAGTCGTAAGTTGGGTTGAGACCGTTTAATTTGATGTTGGGTTTCATCCTTCAACCCAACCTACTACTAGGAATCGTGGCTGTGTGATGCCCGTTGAGGCGCGGTCGAAACCCAACATGAATATTGCCTTTGTTTAGGTTATCGTTTCAAAAAATAATATAAATTTTATGCAATAAAATTTATTATGAAACCCATTGTTGCCATTGTAGGCCGCCCCAATGTCGGCAAATCCACTTTTTTCAATCGGGTCACCCGCACCAGAGATGCATTGGTGGATAATTTTCCGGGGGTTACCCGTGACCGTCATTACCGGGACGCAACCTGGGACGAAATTGAATTTACCCTTGTGGATACCGGCGGCTTTACCGAAGGGGATGAGTTCTCTGACGAAATTCGCTTTCAAATCCTTCAGGCCATTGAAGACGCGGATGTGATCGTTTTGCTGCTGGACGGCAAAGACGGTATTTCGCCATTTGACCGGGATATCGTCGAACTCCTGCGTATCACCGACAAGCCGGTGTTTTACGCCGTCAACAAAATAGATGGTGCCGAACAGGAATCACAGGTGTCGGATTTTTACAGCCTGGGTATCGAACCCCTGTTTCCGATATCGGCTGAACATCGATACGGGGTACATGATTTTCTCGATGCCCTGGTTGCCGGGCTTTCTGCAATTGACAAAGGCCCGGTCCGGGAGACGGCTGAAGGCACCATCGGCCTGGCGGTCGTCGGCCGACCCAACGTGGGCAAATCCTCATTGATCAATCGCATATTGGGTGAGGAACGTCACCTGGTCAGCGATCGACCGGGAACCACCCGCGATGCGATTGATTCCCTCTGTCAGGTGGACGGCAAAGCTTACCTGTTGATTGACACGGCGGGTATTCGCCGCAAGGGGAAAGTCACCCGGAAAATCGAAAAATTCTCCATCATCAAAGCGCTTCGGAGCCTGGATCGCTGTGATGTCGCATTGATTGTTCTGGATGCCAGCGAGGGAATTACCGAGCAGGATATCAGTATTGCCGGATATGCATTTGAGCGCGGATGTGGTTGTATCTTTTTGCTGAACAAATGGGATCTTTTGGAAAAAGACACCCATACCGTAAAAAAATACCTGGATGAATTGAGGATGCAGGCCAAATTTTTGAGATTTGCGCCGGCCATGACCATTTCGGCACTGACGGGCCAGAGGGTGGCAAAAATCTTTAAATGGGTTGACGATGTTTACGATCAGTATGCCCAACGAATTGGAACCGGACAGCTGAATCGGATTTTGGAAACATCGCTGGCGAAAAATCCCCCGCCGCTTCATCGCGGGAAACCGATTAAATTTTATTACGCCACCCAGATAACCGCCAGGCCGCCCACAATTGTTTGCTTTGTCAACTATCCAGAGGCAGTGCATTTTTCCTATAAACGCTTTTTAATCAATCAAATCCGCGAACAGGCCGGATTGGATAAAACACCGCTTCGAATCCTGTTCCGCCAGCGAGAAAATCGTAAACGGAAAGCAAAGGGTCATAAACGGAAATAACATCGCGGAGTTTTCAGTTAATAGTTAATTGTTATTCGTTATTGGTAAAACGCAAAATACTTTTGAAGCTCAATTTCTTTCAGTCCAAAGGTTCTTTTCTAATAACGAATAACAAATAACCAATAACAAAAATACCAAAGGTATTTTTCATGGACATCTTCGATTATCATGCCCAAAAAGCGGCCGAATCAACCAGACCGCTGGCGGAGCGGATGCGGCCCCGCAATATTAGTGAGTTTGTCGGCCAGGATCATGTCGTCAGCGCAGGATCGCTGATTCGGCACGCTATTGAAGAAGATCGAATATTTTCCATGATACTCTGGGGGCCTCCGGGTTGCGGTAAAACGACTCTGGCCCGGATTATCGCCGGGGAAACCCGGTCTTATTTTGTTCATTTTTCTGCGGTGCTTTCCGGCGTCAAAGAAATACGCGCGGTTATTGCGGAAGCTCGAAATCAACAGCAAATTCACCGCAAACGAACGATTCTGTTTGTCGATGAAATCCATCGATTTAACAAGGCCCAGCAAGATGCATTTCTGCATCATGTGGAAAACGGCTTGATTACACTGATTGGAGCCACCACCGAAAATCCTTCCTTTGAAGTTATCGCCCCGTTGTTGTCCCGATGCCGGGTGCTCACTTTGGACCGGCTCAGCGGGGAAGACATTTCCGCTATCATTGAACTTGCATTAAATGACGAATCACGAGGCTTGGGGGGCCGAAGCCTCCAACTGGCTCCGGAAGCACGGGATTACCTCATACGAATAGCAGATGGCGATGGACGGGTGGCGTTAAACAACCTGGAGGTTGCGGCTTCGCTGGTGCTGTCTAAACAAAAGCCCGAGAGTTCGACAACTGGCGGCAACATTACATTAAAGGATTTAGAAACCGCCATTCAGAAAAAGGCCCTGGTTTATGACAAAGCCGGCGAGGAACATTACAATATCATTTCAGCACTTCACAAAAGCCTGAGGGGCAGCGATCCGGATGCGGCCCTTTATTGGTTGGCGCGAATGCTGGCGGCCGGAGAAGACCCGTTTTACATCGCCCGCCGAATGGTGCGCTTTGCCTCGGAAGATATCGGCAACGCCGACCCCGATGCACTCGGTATCACATTGAGCGCCATGCAGGCTTTTAAATTCCTGGGGCATCCGGAAGGGGAACTGGCCCTTGCTCAGGCGGCTGTCTATCTGGCGACAGCGCCAAAAAGCAACAGCATTTATTCGGCGTATGGCAAGGTCAAGGCCGTCGTCAAAAAAACAGGTTCCTTACCGGTACCGTTTCATATCCGCAATGCACCCACCCGGCTGATGAAAGATCTTGGCTACGGCAAAGATTATAAATATGCCCACAACTACCGGGATGCCGTTGTTGCCCAGGAATATTTGCCGGATAAACTCAAAGGGCAACACTTCTACTTACCAACCAGCAGGGGCTTTGAAAAGATCATCAAAGAAAGACTTGATAAGTGGCGGGATTTGATCGGGAAATCAAAAACCAATAAGGACCAACTAGATTAATTGAGGGGTCGGAAAGTTTTCCTGCCCAGTCTTTTATAATAGCGGAATGAATTATCTTGGGCTAGCAGCGAAATCGTGCACTGTTTGAATGCATTGGTGAGCGTTGCGAACGTAGGGTCGGCCACTGTGCCGACCTAAACCGGCGGCCACGGACTTCGAGAAGCTCAGTCGAGTCGTGGGCCGCCCTACAACTCCAAGGCAGTGTTTTATATTTGATCTCTGTTCTTAGCTACGAGCCCTTATGAATGAGTTTGTAAGATGCAGTCGCTGATTATTCATGCAGCGACCGAATTAGGAAAATTCCCCGACCCCCCAATTAATTATTTAGCTTAAAACTGTATTCGACGGTTTCGCCTGTCTCTGTTCGATTGGCGGTATTTAAAAATGTACGCTCCATCACGGCGATCTGTCCGGATTTTTCCATCAGAATAATTGATGACGACCGCGTTCCGTAATCCGGGCTGCTGATGAACAGGGAGGATAAAATACGTTCCCATTGCAGGCCCACACCGGTGTCCGGTAATGCTTTATCCGGCGGCCGGGATCTGTCAGCCAGGATTTCCCAAATTTTTTCAATGTCAATTTTTTTCCGGTCGTTCAGCTGGCCCTGCAGCAGGGCTTTGCCTCTTTGAATCTTCGGCCAGGCGGTGTCGAGCAGATGATTGCTGATACCATAGAATCCTGGTTTCAGCTGCTGCACCCGGGTAGCGCGATTCGAGTAGTAATAGAGTCCGGTTGCATCACCGGCGATTAAATTAAACCCATTATAGGTGTGTCCAATTTTGCTGACTTCTATTAGATAACGCTGTGGGGGCAAATTTCCGGTGAGAAAATTACGGATTAAGATTCCGCGTGAAGGCGCGTTTTCCATGTATGCTGCTGGTTCCCTGTAGTTTGTTATCGCTGCGATGCGTCCGGTTCTGGTAATCCCGAGCCAAGTTCCATTGCCTTTCAAATCCCGTCCCGCCAGCACATCGGGATGGTCTGTCCAGTAAGCCAGAGAGGCTGTCGGTCGGTTATAAAATTCGTCCCGGTTGGCTGCTAGAATCAACTTGTAAGCAGGGTGCGTCTTGTATGAAAAAAGGATTAAGCACATATTATCTCCGTTGACCTTGGCCTTATATCCGTGTTATAAAACCTTTTTTCGTATTTGTTAAGCAAATTAAGGAGGTTTCAGCATGAAAGAGGCGGTAATTGTCAGCGGATCGAGAACGGCAATCGGAACATTTGGCGGTGGCTTAAAAGACGTTCCGGTGACAGAATTAGGTGCCGGGGTCATGAAAGATGTCTTAAAACGGGTGAATTTAAGGCCGGCTGCGAACGCGGTCATGACGGATGCGGCTCCGGACCAGCTTAAAGATCAGGGCCTTATAGAACTTGAAAAGAAATCTTATGAATGGAACGACGATGCCCAGCCGGTAACCCTGGATGAGGTCATTATGGGCAATGTGCTTCAGGCCGCCCAGGGGCAGAACACGGCCCGGCAGGCCATGATCGGCGCCGGAATTTCCAAGGAAACGCCGGCTTATACCATAAACAAGGTTTGCGGTTCGGGTTTAAAGGCGATTGCGTTGGGAGCCTCCGCCATTATGCTGGGGCAGGCGGACGTGATTCTGGCCGGCGGGCAGGAAAATATGAGTCTGGCTCCAATGGCATTGCCCAAGGCCCGCTGGGGTCACCGGATGGAGTTGACCGGAGTCGGTGATGTTTTGGATTTGATGGTTTTTGATGGACTGTGGGAGACTTTTTACGGATATCACATGGGCGTCACCGCTGAAGCGATCGCCTCTTTGTATGATATCAGCCGGCAGGAGCAGGATGAACTGGGAGTCCTCAGTCACATCCGTGCGCGATCGGCGATTAAAGAAGGCCTTTTTGCCAGGGAAATTGCCCCGGTGATCATTAAAACCCGCAAGGGTGAAATCGTTTTTGATACTGATGAACGTCCCATGGACACAAATATGGAGAAAATGGGCAAGTTAAGGCCGGCCTTCAAAAAGGATGGGACGGTTACGGCCGGGAATGCCTCCGGTATCAATGATGCTGCTGCGGCGGTTCTATTAATGAGTGCCGATAAAGCCAAAGCGCTATCCCTGGAACCGATTGTTAAAATCAAAGCATTTGCTTCCGGCGGTGTGGACCCTGCCTATATGGGACTGGGGCCCATTCCCGCTGTCAGAAAAATCTTAAAGGCAACCGGCATGACCCTGGGGGATATCAACATGATCGAACTCAATGAAGCATTCGCTGCCCAGGCGATCGGATGTATGCGTGAACTGGGTATTGAAAACGATCGTCCCAATGAGTTGGGCAGCGGCATCTCACTGGGCCATCCCATCGGCTGCACCGGCGCCCGTCAGATGGTCACCGGCATGAACCATATGCAGCGCAACGGATACAACACCGGGCTATTTACGATGTGTATCGGCGGTGGTATGGGAATGGCTATGATTGTCGAACGCTAATTTTTTGCTTTACTTTTTTTGTAATAATTGCTAATAGTTAGTTGAATTTTTAAAGAGGAGGTTCGACACGAATGGACATCAGCCGAAAGTTAGGTATTGTGGTTTTTTGTGCCGTACCGGCCATCATTGGCGGCGGTATTATTTTTGCTATATTTGACAGCTGGACCCCTGTTTTTATTTATGAAACCCTTCTCATTTTTGCAGCCGGAGGGTTTGTCGCCAAATAAAAAGCCTGTCCTATAACCTTACAACAATAGCCCTTTCTTGAGTATCATCATTGCAATGGCCAGCCTTGTGATACGGGCAACAGCTTTGTGTTGAGGCGCGTTTGAATGAAACGTGCATTCCCATCTCTTACTTCAACCTAAAATGAGCGTTTCAAAAGATACCCGTTTAATTTAAAGCGGTCATGACGCATTTCGTCAAACTTTTTTTACAGAACGACTTAAATCATTGCGCATACATACACAGCGATTTACAAGCTTTACCGTTTTCGATAGCTTTAATGTCAACAATTCGCCGTGAAGATATGTAATTAATTGTGTCGCTGTGTATAGTTGGAGGTAATGTGAGCAATCAAGGCTCCCGGAATATGATTCTATGGTTTTTTCTGGCGGTTTTTATCGTATCTTGCTTTCTAATGGGGTGGCTTCTCTGGCCATTTGTGTCGGTCATCATTCTGGCTGTCGTCGTTAGCGTTGTTTTCTCTCCGGTTTATAATTTTTTGAATCAGAAACTAAACTCGACCCTCTCGTCGATTTTGACGTGTATTCTGATATTTTTGGTTCTTTTCTTGCCGCTTTCGTTTTTCGTCGGGATTTTGGCCAACGAAGCCTGGGATTTATATTTAACTGCCAAAGCGGCCCTGCAAAGCAAGCCCATTATGGAACTGCTTGAAAAAAGCGACTTATTTGAAACCATCAATCTGTTTCTTGCCAAATTTAAAATCCAGATAACCGGTGAGCAACTCAATAGAGCGATTGCCGAGATCGGCAGGGTGGTAGGGCTTTTTTTGTATGAGCAGGCGCGGTCCATCACGACCAATGTGTTCAAATTTATCGTCAATTTCTTTTTTATGCTGCTGATTACGTTTTATCTGTTAATTGACAGTGGGCGTCTGGTGTCCTTTATCGTCAAACTTTCCCCGTTGCCAGAGGATCAGGACCAAAAACTGATTCAAAAATTTAAAGATATCGCCATGGCCATACTTTTAGGCAACGGGTTGGGCGGGCTGATACAGGGTGTCCTGGGTGGAATTGTGTTTGCCCTCTTTGGATTAAAATCACCTTTTCTGTGGGGGGTCATTATGGGCCTGCTGGCCTTCTTGCCGATCTTGGGGATTGGCGGCGTATTTGTGCCGACGGCGATTTTTTTCTTTTTGCAGGGGCGCATCGGCGCCGGTATTTTTTTCCTTATTTTTTATATCATCCTTTCAAGCGGCATCGAATATTTCTTCAAACCCAAACTGGTGGGTCAACGGGTGCGGATGCATACCTTAATTGTGTTTCTTTCCATTATTGGCGGATTGAAATTGTTCGGTATCCTGGGTATTATTTACGGCCCTCTGATCGTGACCGCGTTTTTAACCCTGGCTGAAATCTACCAGGCAAGTTATCAACAAATGATCGAACCGACTCGGTAGGCACAATGTGATTTTAGGTTTCAGGTGTCAGGTGTCAGGTGTCAGCAAACAGATGACAGAGGCCAGAGAGTATAGTTAAATAGTTGATTAGTTGAATAGTCAATTAGTCAGAGGATTCAATCCATTTTAAACTATTTGACCATTTGACCAATTAACGAATCGACTAAATCCACTGGCGAGCAGCAAGCGAGCAAAGGCCACGAATCCTGACACCTGAACACTGACACCTGACACCTACACATAATATCCAATAACCAATAACGAATAACTAATTTACCTGGAGTGGAGATGTATCAAAGCCAAAATCATGCTGAAATCAGCATCGAAAAGGAAATGAAAAAATCGTATCTGGATTACGCCATGAGCGTTATCATCGGCCGGGCATTGCCGGACGTCCGCGACGGGCTCAAGCCGGTCCACCGGCGTGTCCTTTTTGCCATGCGCGAACTTAGAAACGACTGGAACAAACCTTACAAAAAATCGGCCCGTATCGTCGGCGATGTCATCGGTAAATTTCACCCCCATGGTGATACCGCTGTTTATGATGCGATCGTGCGGTTGGCCCAGGATTTTTCCATGCGTTATCCGCTTGTTGATGGTCAGGGCAACTTTGGTTCCATTGATGGGGACCGGGCGGCAGCCATGCGGTACACCGAAATCCGGATGAAGCGATTGACCCATGAGATGCTGGAAGATTTGGAAAAAGAAACGGTTGATTTCACTCCTAATTATGATGAGTCTTTAGTCGAGCCCACCGTGCTGCCGGCCAAAATCCCCAGCTTACTCATCAATGGCTCGGCAGGCATCGCCGTGGGTATGGCGACCAATATCCCGCCCCACAACCTGTCTGAGGTCATCGAGGCCTTAAAAGCACTCATCGACAATAGCGATATTTCCATCGGTGAACTTAACGAAATTATACCGGGTCCTGATTTTCCTACGGGCGGCATTATATACGGCAGTGAGGGCATACGGGATGCTTATCATACCGGCCGGGGCGGCATTCGCATAAGGGGCAGAGTACTGGTCGAGAAAGATAAGCGCACCCAGCGGGAAACCCTCGTCATCACCGAACTTCCCTACCAGGTCAATAAAGCCAAGTTGATCGAAAAGATTGCCGAACTCATCAGGGACAAAGTAATTAGCGGCGTTCGGTACGTCAGAGATGAATCGGACCGGGAGGGCATGCGAATCGCCATCGGGCTCAAGAAAGGCCAGATCGCCGCAGTGACAATCAATCAGCTTTACAAGCATACCCGTCTGGAAAACAGTTTCGGAATCATATTCCTGGCGGTTGTCAACAGTCGGCCCGAATTGCTGAATTTAAAAGAGATCCTGCAATATTTCATCTTGCATCGCAAAGAAATCGTTATTCGGCGCACCCGTTATGACCTTAGAAAGGCCGAAGATCAGGCCCATATTTTAGAAGGTTTAAAGGTGGCGCTGGATAATCTGGATGAAGTCGTGGCGTTGATTCGTGCATCCAAGTCACCGGCAGAGGCCAAATCCCAGCTGGTAGCTAAATTTAGTTTGAGCGAAAAGCAGGCCCAGGCGATTTTGGATATGCGATTGCAGCGGCTGACCGGACTTGAACGTGAAAAGATCCAGAAGGATTATAAAAATATTCTTAAAGACATCGCCCGGTTTAAAGAAATTCTTGCCAGTGAACGACTGGTGCTCAATATCATTAAAGATGAGCTTGCAGAGATACAGGAACAGTTCGGAGATGATCGCTATACGGAAATTATTGAAAAGACCAAAGAAATTACCATTGAGGATATGATTATTGAAGAGGACATGGTTGTCACCATTTCCAAGAGCGGTTATATCAAGCGAAATCCCATTACTCTTTACAGAAACCAGCGCCGGGGCGGAAAAGGCAAAACGGCCATGGGGACGAAAGAAGATGATTTTGTCGAGCATTTATTTGTTGCCTCCACTCACCATACGTTCCTGTTCTTTACCAACCGGGGCAAGGTTTACTGGTGTAAAGTTTACGACATCCCCCAGGCCGGCCGCATGAGCCTCGGAAAGGCTATTGTGAATCTGCTGAATTTCGAAAAAGCGGAAAAGTTGACCACCGTTTTGGCGGTACCGGAATTTAAGCCGGGGTATCACGTTCTGATGGGCACCAAAAACGGCGTGATTAAAAAGACCGATTTAATGGCATTCAGCCGGCCGAGAGTCGGCGGTATCATTGCGCTGAATATACTTGAGGGCGATGAATTGATTGCGGCGCGAATCACCGATGGTACGCTGAATGTGTTTCTGGGGTCCCGCATGGGGAAGGCCATCCGTTTCCATGAATCCGATATTCGACCGTCGGGTCGCGTTGCGACCGGAGTTCGCGGAATGCGCCTGGTCGAAGGGGATCAAATTGTGGGTATGGAGGTGCTGAGCCACGGTCAAACGCTTTTTGCGGTGACCGAACACGGATACGGCAAGCGCACCTCCATCGATGAATATCCGGTTCAGAAACGCGGCGGCAAGGGTGTGATTTCAATTAAAACCACGGAACGCAACGGGCTGGTCATAGGGATACTGCTGGTGTCAGAAGATGACGATTTGATGCTGATGACCAATATCGGAAAAGTGATTCGAATGCAGATCAACTCGATATCTGTAATTAGCCGTAACACCCAGGGCGTGAAAGTAATGGGCATGGATGCCGACGAACGGGTTGCCGGGGCCGCCAGGCTGGCAGAAAAAGAAGAAGAGTAGGCGCGCTAAATTGACGATTGTCTATTGACTATTGAATATTTAAGCCTCCGGCTCGTAGATCCTACGGCTCGGAGAGGAATTCTATCAATTGGTTGCGGCTTGTCCGGGTTGGAGTCTTAGTTGGAATTCTTTGCATTTTATAAAAAAACTTTTTTATCACGAAAGCACGAAAGGAAGAAAACGCGAAAGAAAAGAAAAATTTCGTGCTTTCCAAATTTCGTGTTTTCGTGATTAATCCTTTTTGGTTGCGGTTTGTCCCGGTTAGGTTTGTGAAAACAAAAAGTGAAATTGATCCGAAGAAATTCAAAATAGCCGTTGTGGGAGCCGGCAGCTGGGGCACTGCCATCGCCGATCTGCTGGCCTGCAAAGGATTTCAGACCCATCTCTGGGTGTTTGAAAAAGAGATCAAAGACCACATTCAGCAATTTCGAGAAAATAAGCTTTATCTTCCGGATCATCAACTGTCACCCAATCTATCGGCTTCAAATGATCTGGCCGATGTCGTGTCGCATAAGCATCTAATTGTTATTGTGGTGCCTTCGCATGTTATGCGGAACGTGACGCGACAAATGGCAGGGCATCTAGCGGGCGGCACGATTATTACATCTGCTTCCAAAGGCATTGAGCAAAAAACACATCTAACCATGTCCGGTGTGATCAAAGAAAATCTTCCCGAAGTCGAGGCGGACCGGATGACGGTGATTTCCGGCCCCAGTTTTGCCAAAGAAGTCGCTCAAAAGATTCCCACTTCGGTGACCGTGGCGTGCCGAAACCCTGAGGTTGCCGCCAGGGTGCAGCACGTATTTGTAACAGCGTATTTCAGAGTGTATACCAGTAATGACATTGTCGGTGTTGAACTGGGCGGTTCTGTTAAAAATGTAATTGCCATTGCATCCGGCATCCTGGATGGACTCGGAATGGGTTTGAATACGCGGGCAGCACTTATCACAAGAGGAATGACCGAGGTCCGCCGCCTGGGACTTCATCTCGGAGCCAATCCAAGAACGTTTACCGGGCTTGCCGGTTTTGGAGATCTGGTGCTGACATGCACGGGCAATCTCAGCCGCAACTATACGGTCGGTATAAAATTAGGCAAAGGTAAAAAACTTCAACAAATACTGGCTGAAATGCACATGGTGGCGGAGGGAGTCAAAACCGCGAAATCCGTCTATAATTTTTCCCGCAAGCTCGGCGTTGAAATGCCGATATGCCACGAGATTTATCGCATTCTTTATGAAGATCTGGCACCTAAAGAGGCCGTCTACCGGTTAATGACCCGAACACTCAAACAGGAGTTGGATCAAGACTAAACGGGGAGACGGGTTGCGAGTTTTGTGTTACGTGTTGCGAGATCCGAGTTGCGCACTACGCGTTTTGAGTACATGCTGTATATGATTACGGCGAATATCTAATTTTTTTGGAAATGGAAGATAATAGCCCATGAAAAAAAAGACACCAACCCGCAACCCGCAACCTGCAACCCGCAACACACAGCGGCCGCATAAAGGCGAGGGCCACAGACAAAGACTACGTGAACGATTCCTGGCCGGTGGCCTTGATGGTTTTCACGATTATGAAGTAATCGAACTTTTGCTCACTGTGGCCATGCCGCGTAAAGATTGCAAAGATGCAGCTAAAGAGGCCTTGAAAAGGTTTAAGACACTGCAGGGGGTGCTTGAAGCCACATCCCGGGAGCTGGGCAAGGTCAACGGCATCGGCCCCAAAAACCTATTCGGCATTAAACTGATCAAAGCCGTTGCCGACAGATATCTCGAAAAGAAACTCATCCATAAAGATGCAATTAATGATTCAAAGGCGCTTTTCGATTACCTGTACCATAGCATTGGAGATAAAAATCGAGAATTTTTCAAGGTCATATTTTTGAATTCCAAAAACCAGGTGATTACCGCAAGTACCGTTTCTGAAGGAACCTTGACCGCAAGCAGCGTATATCCGCGCGAAGTCATCCAGGCAGCCCTCAACCATGATGCCGCTGCCCTTATTTTTGCGCATAATCACCCTTCAGGCGACCCGAAACCCTCCTCAGAAGATGTTGCCGTCACACGTCAACTGGTCTTTGCCGGAAAGGTGATGGGAATGGTCGTTCATGAGCATCTGATCATCGGAGACAACCGATATTTCAGCTTTGCGGATCAGGGCTATATTGCGCGCATGAACCGGGAGTTCGAAAAGCTGACGGAGCAGGGGACTTAGAACCTACTTGAAAGTAGATTATGAAAAAAGAACATATTATCCGCAGATTACACAGATTACACAGATTTCAAAAAAATTAAAAATGGACCATTGCCAATTGAATATTGGAAGAATTCTATCATTATAAATGACACAAAGAAAAAAAGAATACCCATACTGTTTCGGAAAACTCGATAATGTCTTCCCGTTGGCAAAAGACGGATTAAGGCATACCCCGGAAAGTTGTATGGTCTGTTTCTGTAAAACAGAGTGCCTGAGAGAGGCCGTCAAGGGACCGGAGGGCATTCAGGTTCATGAAGAGCAGGTAAAGCGCGCCTATCGTTCCGGCACGATCAGTTTTTTTGAAAGATGGTCTCGGAAAAAAGCACTAACCCGTCAAAAAAAGTAATGGTAAAACATAGGCACCGGGATTAAATTAAGCCAAACCAATCTGCCATCTGCATGTCCGGCTCCATCGAATTATGCCCTCAACCGATAGTGCAAATAAATTTAAGATCTCCATCATTTTGGCGCTGATTGTTTTTGGTTTAGTGGGGTTCTGGTTTCACATTCCAATTTGGGAAAAGATCGCCGATTTATACCGATTGTTTTCCGATAGAGAACAGATCAGGCTCCTTATTTCTTCCTTTGGGACCAGTGCGCCGCCGATTTTTATGTTGATTCAGATTCTTCAGGTCATTTTCGCTCCTGTGCCGGGAGAAGCGACAGGGTTTATCGGCGGTTATTTGTTCGGGACGCTGCCGGGATTTATCTATTCCAGTATCGGTCTGACAGTGGGTTCCTGGCTGAATTTTGTGATTGGTCGTTTCCTTGGCGAGCGGTATGTGAGGAAACTGATTCCGGCGCATCATTTTCAAAAAATTGATGGACTGGTCAAACGCCAGGGTGTCATCGTGCTGTTTATCCTGTTTTTATTTCCGGGCTTTCCCAAGGACTATTTGTGCCTGGCGCTTGGTGTGAGCACGCTGCCGATCAAAATTTTTATTTTGCTGACCGGTATTGGCAGAATGCCGGGCACATTTGCCTTAAGCCTGCAGGGTGCATACCTGTATGAACAAAATTATGTTCTGCTTGGGGTGGTAATTGGTGCCTGCCTGATTTTGGCCTTCCTATGCTATGCTTATCGTGAAAGAATTTATCTTTGGATTGAAAAGTTAGAAACCAAATAACTAGAACCCATCTCAAAAATGTGGATCAGGATTCATGGCAAGGCGCGGTTCGGCGAAACAGCGCAGCATACACGGTAGTATGTGAGCATTTTGAGCCGAGCAGCAACACAGCCATGAGCACTTAGACGCATTTTTGAGATGGGTTCTATCCATCAATTACTATAATTCAATGCCACAGACCTGCCTGACTATTTTCCTTCTTTAACTATATAATAATTCATGATAATATAAAATGTTATAGGGATTCAGGGATTCACATTTGGTACCGCTTTCCATAATAATGTTCCGAATTACGGAATTGGGGCATAAACGATTGTACGGTTGTAGAAAAAAAACGTTTGAATAATGGGACGTTTTTTTGACAACCACTATGTAACAGGAGAAGACTTTGGCACACTGGAATTACAGGGAAGAACTGAGCCATGCCGATAAATTGAGGCGTTCCTACTATGAGTTGTTGAGGGATGAGCTCGATCAATTTCTACTGCAATATGCCCTTATAGATTCATACAAAAATTTCCGCTCCCATCAAATTCCTTTTCCGTTTGTTGAAAAACGGGAGCTGAAGCCGCGCGGGCGTATTTCCGATCAGGAATACGAATCCCAGAATGCATTTCTTGTCATCTTTGTAGAAGATTCGGTGCTGCCGGAGCATAAAAAGTACATCCGGTTTTTCGATGTCAACAAAACCACCAAGAAGAATCTTTTGCGCTTTAAAACGCTGCCGCTGTCAGATAAGTTTGACCGCAACTGGAAATATCTGGAATCCATTTATTTTAGAAATTTTTTAAAAATTTTGTTACCGGTGGATTATGCCCTGCTGATACAGGGAGATTCCGCCAGACTGGCCATGAATCGATATGGACTTACCCATTTTCATGTACGGGTTGATTGGCCCATAACCGAAGCTGCGGAAGACATGGCGCGGAGCTTGAGGTATATTTCCAAAGATATCTTCGAAAAAGGCGACAAATATGCCGAAGATATTCAGAAGAAGTTTTTTGAATATTATGGACTGCCGGTCATGGTGGGTGGAAGACGGACGGCCGCCATCGTTGCTGCCCAGTATCTTAAACGGATTTCAGGGATCTCCACTGTATATGTGGGCAGCAGTGAATCCAGAGCATTGATTCGCCTCTCCGAGCGGGGTGAATCCAAATCGGTTTTGATAAAACGTTCTCTTAAGGAACTAGATGAAATCGCTGAGGCCCATGGCCTATCTCCCCGGGCCTTCAAAAAGAATTATGTCGTGGCGCGGGAGAAAAGATGCGGGGTTTGCATTTTCCAGGCAAGCTATACCCGAACGTACCATGCCCGTGAACCTGAAGACGGCAAACTGAGAGAAATTAAACCCGACCCGCACTGGCTAACAGTCGGCGAGCAGCACATCCTTCCGAAACCTGGGGTATTGAAATATCCTCCGATTCCGCTAAACATTATCTACACATAGTCGATTATTATTATTCAATCCAGTACTCAATTTTTGACTGAGTCACATCCCGGAAGTGCCTAAAGTGAACTAAAATTCGGAGTGACTAAAGTTAAGGAGTCGCTCGCGCAGCGCAGGCGCTCGCGCAGCGCCAGCGCTTGCGCGGCGTGTGCGCCGCGTGGCGCTCCATCTTTTAATAAAAATGACAGAATTCATCAATTTTAGGCATTTTAGTTCACTTTAGCTCACTTTAGTCACTTTTTTTTAAAGTTCTTTAATCATAGCGATTTCATCGCAGTCCGGGAATTTAATACAGATGATACAATCCGCCCAGATTTTCAGCGGGAGATCGGATCGCTCGATTTGAACGAACCCGAATTGCTTGAAAAAGTCCGGCTTGTATGTGAGGGTGAACACATTTTTGACATTAAACGATTTAGCCTCCTGTAAAACCGTCTCCGCAAGTTTTGTTCCGATATTTTTACCCAGGTGTTCGGGAAGAACGGCCAGAGATCGAATTTCGGCAAGGTCTTCCCAGCAGAACTGCAGGGCGCAGCAGCCGATCAACTGATTATTGCCCTCATCCATATACACAGAAAAATCCCTGAGATGATCATATAGCTCACTTAACGGACGTGCCAGAAGTTCCTCTTTTTTACCATATTCCTGCAAAAGCCCGTGAATCGATTTTACGTCTTTGATGTCTGCTT
>Ga0255055_10000261_pt1 | contig 41995 bp, 38 predicted proteins | sample JV7_2_27_MG_FD_188633 | JGI IMG/M metagenome (GOLD analysis project Ga0255055, IMG submission 188633) | Seawater microbial communities from Jervis Inlet, British Columbia, Canada - JV7_2_27 | ecosystem: Environmental > Aquatic > Marine > Inlet | place: Canada: British Columbia | collected... | reverse complement strand
TAGCCGATAGAAAAGCTTCCCCGCGTAGATTATCGGCCTTGTACCAAATAACACTGTATGTAATGAAATCATTATTTTTTTTAATCATTAATTCAGAAAAAAGATAAATTACTGAATAAATTCAATTTCATAATTGCTAAAAAAAGATAATAAAAATGTCATTCATTAATAAAAGTGAAGAGAAACCAGTTTTTGGAGTAATAGTTGGTAATAGAGACGTTTTCCCAAACGATCTTGCTAAACAAGGGCGATCAGAAATTGTTAGTGTAATGAAAGAATTAGGGTATGAATGTGTTGTTCTAAATGAAAATGACACAAAATTTGGAGTAGTAGAAACTTATTCTGATGCAAAAAAATGTGCTGAACTTTTTAAGAAAAACAAGGAACATATAAGGGGTATCATAGTAATTTTACCAAATTTCGGAGACGAAAAAGGGGTTGTAAACACTTTAAAACTATCAGAATTGAACGTACCAATCCTAATTCAAGCGTCTTCAGACGAAATTGAAAAAATGGGAAGAAAATTTAGAAGAGATGCCTTTTGCGGAAAAATATCTGTATGTAGCGTATTGTACCAACATGGAATTCCATTTACTTTAACTGAAACGCATACTTGCCCTATTTCATCTAAACAATTTAAAGTTGATATACTTAAATTCGCGGGGGTATGTAAAATTGTAAAAAAGCTTAAAAATGCAAGATTTGGACAGATTGGAACTAGACCCAACGCATTTGAAACCATTAGATACAGCGAAAAGATATTAGAATTCCATGGTATAACCATAGAACCAATCGATTTATCTGAAATATTTGGAAAAATTAGCAGATTGGACGATGACGATTTAAACATAAAAGAAAAAATTGAATTCATAAAAAATTACACACCAACTACAACATTTCCGGAAGATGGATTATTAAAATTAGCAAAATTAGCCGTTGTTGTAGAAAAGTGGGTATTAGATAATGAATTGGATGGATTTGCTTTCCAGTGTTGGCCTTCTATTCAAGATAATTTTGGAATTGTGCCTTGTGCCATAATGAGCATGTTTAGCGAAGGATTAGTACCCGCTGCTTGTGAAGTTGATATTTCGGGACTAATTGGTATGTATATATTACAGCTTGCAACTGATACACCCTCAGCGATTTTAGATTGGAACAATAATTATGGAGATAATCTAAATAAAATGGTGCTTTTTCACTGTAGCAATCTTCCAAAATCGTTTTTTAGAGATACAAAAATGACAATACACCCAATCATTTCCGATCTCAAAGGAGGAGATCTTAGTTTTGGAGCTATTCAAGGTAGAATTAAATCTGAGCCCTGTACCTTATTAAGGATCGAAACAGACGATCTCTACGGAGAAATTAAAGCGCTTTTAGTGGAGGGTAATTATACAGAAGATCCTTTGGAAACCTTTGGAGGTTATGGCGTAATTGAAATTCCAAATTTACAAGATATTTTGAAAGTATTATGTAAAGAAGGATTTGCTCACCATGTAGCTGCGTCGTTAAATAGCGTTGCTGACATCATATCTGAAGCTCTTTCAAACTATTTAGGGTGGAATTTAATTTACCCAAAATAAATACGATCACTTTCTCTTTATTTTTAAATCTTTTTCAAAAAAGCCTGATTTAATTAATTTCTTTTTTTCCTCATCAATATGGGTATAAGATTCAATACAATCATTTACTCTTGTATTGATTTGCTTATTTTTTCTAATGTTAATTAACCTCTTCCGAGTTAAGTAAATTGAGTATTTTGATGTATCACATCCTACCCACCTTCTATTTAATTTATCAGCAACCATTAAAGTAGTTCCAGAACCGCAGAAAAAATCTGCTACTATATCTCGTTCGTTGCTCCCAATTCTTATTATCCTTTCAAGTAAGTCATGGTGCTTTTGCGTAGGAAAACCTGTCCACTCTTTTGAAGCTGGTTGTAAACAGGGTATTTTCCAGACATCGTCTAATTTTTTGTCTGTCACAGTTCGATAGATTACGTGACCGTTTTCATCCTTAGCATTTTTCAATACCCCATTTACCATTTCACGTTTAAGCTGTTTAATTGGCTTTTTACGGGGGATTCTTTCTTCATTAAAAGTAAAATCTGATGATTTAGAATAAACCAAAATATTATCGTGTGCCCGTGGAAGATTTTTTTTTCCAGCAGAATATTTATTGTAATAGTACCAGATAATTTCATTTATGAATCGATTCTTTCCAAAAATTTCGTCTAAAATTAATTTAATATAATGACTTGCGTGCCAGTCTAAATGAATAAAAATTAAACCCTTTTTAGATAACAATTTCTTAAAAATAACAAGCCTTTCATATAACATTTGTAAATACGAGTCTATGTCCTTATTCCAACAATCAAAATAAGCTATTGATTCGTATTTAGTGTCTCCTTCTAAAATGCTTATGTTGTAATTGGACCCAGAAAAGAAAGGGGGGTCGATGTAAATTAAATCAATTTTTTCTTCAAAATTATTTAGTAAGTGATAAGATACATTTAAACAATCGCCCCAAAATAACAGGTTTTTCCAACTTTGCTTGTTAATCGCCTCATTATTTTGAAAAATCACTTCAATTTTTTTATAATAATCTCGATATGTTGTTTTTAACTTAGAAATATTTTTTAAGAAGTCCTTTTTGTTTTCCCAGATTAGCTTTACCATTATTAATCATTAATTTAGGGTTAAAATGAATCATTTAGAAGTTAAATTTTGAAGATTTTAAAAAATAAAACAAGATGATTTTTTAATCTTAATTTTCTGCGAGAATATCTTCCAATTCTTTATCAGAAAGAAAACCTTTATGAGCCATGACCTCCCTAATTCTTTCAACAATTTGAGGTGCACCTTTTGCTTCTTCAATATAATCCTCTAAAGAGGTAACTTTGAGTCCAATCGCATCTATTTCTTTATTCTTTGCCTCGATTTCGTTCTTACCTTTAATAATTTCGGCTTCTTTACTGTTTACTTGTTCCGTTAACTCGTTTTTTAAACTCTCTATCTCAATATATTTATCAGAAATCGTTTGTTGAAGATCTTTTTTAACTCCTTCAAGTTCTCTTTCTTTTTGTTCATAATTTTCTTTAAGAACACTTACTTGAGGTTCTAATTCCTCTAATTTATCTTTAACGCTATTATAATCGTTCTTAAGATCTGAATGTTCTTTCTTTAGGCGTTCTAATTCTGGACTCATTTTGCTATTTTCTTCCTTTGTTGCTGTTAACTCGCTTTTAACAGAAGATAATTCATTCATTGCGTTGCTTAATTCAGTTTCAGTTTTTGATAATTCCGCTTTAGTTTGACTTAGCTCTTTAGATATATTATCAACATTTTGTTCTCTTTGCTTTAATTGTTGTTCTAAATCTTCAATTTTTGCTCTAAGATCTAATAAAAAACGGCCCTCAATAGCTTGCTTTTTATCAGGTCTCTCGTTTGCTTTAGACCAATCTATCGAAATGGTTCTTACACCTTCATTTATTTTCTTTTTATTTCGTTATTTTATAATAATATTTTTACGTTGTACCATATATAATTTTTTCAAATTATTTATTTGCTCGTATATCATCAAACTTCATAAGTTATTTTGAAAATGTTCTATTAAAGTCCGTTTTTTTATAGAATCTGAATGTTTAAAATCACTCAAATTCTTTAAAAATCTTATCGAGCTCACGGTCACTAAGAAACCCTTTATGGACCATTGTATCTCTAATTTGTTCCAAAATTTTGGGCGATGATCTCACTTCTGTAAGCTTGCTTTCAAGTGAATTTATCTTGTTAATTAATTCTTCCGATTCAATTTGATTTGCTTTTATGTTTTCATTAAGGTTGTCTATCTCTCTTTTTATTTTTGCCATATCTTCTTTATGGTTTTCGATCGTTCTATCCTTAAATTTTATACTTTGCTCCATCTCGCTATTTTTTTCTAAAGTAAATTTTATTTCACTTTGTAAATTTGTAATTGTATCGTTAGCTTCTTTTAACTTTGTTTCAAGCTCTTCAAGTTTTGGCTTTAATCGAGTTAATTCTATATCGGTATTTAGTTTATTTTCAGATATATTATCTAAATTCTTTTTAGCTGATGAAAATTTTTCGCTAATTTTGACTAGACTCTTTTCCCTACCGGTTAGTTTATTGTGAGTTTCTTTTAATTTGTCTTCAGTTTTCCTAAAATCTTCTTTTAGTTTTGTTAATTCTCCTTCTAACTTCTTAAAGTTTGCCCGTAACTCTAATAAAACTCTTCCTTCTATTTTTTGGACCTTTTCTGGTGCTAATTCAGCGCGTTTCCAATTAATACTTATTTCCGCCCACCTCTTATCTTTAATTTTAATATTTTTTACTTCTAATTTGTTTTTTCGATTCTAAAGTTTTTGTCAAGAATTTCTGTTTATAGTTATAAACTTATATAAAATAAATCTCCTTTTCTTTTATTAAACTTTACTAAGCTATTAATTTTTTATAAAGGTTATTTATTTTACTGAATATACTTATTCAATAAAACGACACCATTAGAAAATTATTGAGGAATTCTATTAGTGATTCTAGATGGTTAAAATTAATATAGGATGCGCAGGATGGGATTATAATGACTGGGTAGGGGTATTTTATCCTAAACCGCTCGAAAGATATAACCATTTAGAGTTCTACTCAAAATTTTTTGATGTAATTGAGATTAATTCCACTTTTTACAATATTCCTAAAAAATCGACCGTGCTTAACTGGTATAATCAAGTACCCCCGGATTTTAAGTTCGTAATTAAAGTCTGGCAGAAAATTACCCATAATTTAAATGATCCTGATCTCGATTATACAATTTCTCAATTCTTCGATAATCTAACCCCTTTGCAAGAAAGAGTTATTGCATATCTATTACAATTTCCTCCGTGGTTTAAGTTCACGGAAAAACACTTAAAACAGCTAAAAAAGTTATCTAATGAGCTTCCTTTCGAACACAGATATGTAATAGAATTACGCGACAATTCTTGGTTTAAAGAAGAAATATTTTCAGAGATTATTGATGGTTCAAAATTCGTTTTAGGAACAACTTACATGCCAGGAATAAAAGCTTACTATTCGCCAAATCAAAGTAAATATTATATCCGCCTTATTGGTGACCGTGAACTAACGGTGTTTAACACAATTCAAAGAAATCAACATGAAAGTATAAAAGATCTTGTTAGAAATCTTCAGATAATTGAGAAAATGCCTAATATTTATGAAATTTTCATTATAGTTAATAATCACTTTGAAGGGCATGCTCCCGCCTCTGCGAACCTGTTAAAGAAGAGATTAAATTTGCCTTTAAAAGAGTTCAATCAACAGAAGAAATTATCAGATTACATTTAAAGATTAGTTATCAAGCATAAAAGATTTAATATTTAAATTGCTTTTTTAAAAATATTGAAAAGAATGAATGAAAAAAAAGTATATAAAATTATTTCTTTAAGTAGCGGTTCAGCAGGATTGAGCCGTTTATTTTCAAAAAATTGCATTAAATTTGATTCTATTAGTCCTTTTGAAAGTCCCTATCAAATTGGAATAGATTATTATTCTAAAGATATAAACTTTCTAAGTGGGCCACATGTGAGGCTTCATTTCTGGAAAATATTTTTCCAAGCCCGATTTAACTTTTTTTTGGAAAAGCTCGTTAAAGACTCGGATGCGGGCTTATTGATGTTTGATATAACGAGTAAAAATTCGTTATACAATATTGAAATGTATATTTCAATTTTCCGTGGGCACGATCCCTCACTACCAATAATCCTTTTAGGAAACAAAGTGGATTTAATGGTTAAAAGACTTATTGAGCAAGAATATCTTGAAAAGTATTTATCGAGAAATAATATTACCCGATATTACGAAATATCTGTAAAAGAAGATATTAATAAGAATATTGAAGCAATATTTTCTGATTTAGCACATCTAGTTTTTAATAGAGCTCAATAATACTATAGTCATTATGTTATTGGAATGACCTTTTTCATGATCAAATCTCAAATATGAAAAAAATAAAAGTAAAATATAATTTAAAGTAAATTCGTGAAAATGCTTATTCCAAAACCCCAAAGCAAAATTCCCTGAACAAACCCAAATACCATTATAACGAAAGCAATAGGAGGCCATGAAAGGAATTTTGAAATTGTTTGGAGCACTCCAATGTAAAATTTAGCAGTAAGAGCGACAATTGCTGCAACGATAATTAAAACGATAATGAGTAATAATTTTGGATTTATCCATTCAGCAATAATTACTTCAACTCCAGGAGGAATTAATGAGGCTAAGATTGCGGCTGCTGCTGTACCTGCGATTAATCCTAATATGCTTGCAAGGGGTAAGTCATTTATTGGTTTAAAAAACATCGCAATGCCTACAACAATCAAAAATATACAAGTAAAGTGATCTGCACCAGCAGGAGCGTATTTAAAACTTGGGGGAATGTTTAAGATTAAACCCATAGATCCTGCCCAAATATCAAGTATTCCAACAATTACGCCAGAGTAAGAGATAAGTCTTAATGTTACCCTTAAGGACTTGGAAATTGTAGATTCCGATTCAGATTTTCTTTTAAAGAATGATCCCCTGCGTTTTCTTTCAAATCCAAGCCAAGTTAAGGCAATAACTCCGCTAATGAGGACAAAAATTCCTGCCGACTGTGAAACCCAAGTAAGGAAAGCTTCTACATAAGGCCAATATTCTATTTGTAATATCAAATATATCACGTTTAAATTAAGTAAATTTTAATTATTAGATCGAGTATACTTTTTTATATTTATTGAATTGCTCTCTCTTTAAAATCTTTAGATCTTACATATTATAAAATTTTAAATATTCGAAGTCTATCTTTTTTTTATGGATACTATCAAAAACTTAAAGAAATTAGGATTAAAAGAAAATCGAAAATATTTAATTCTGATAATTTGGCTTCTTGTAAATATCACAATAATTCAACTCCCTTTTGAATTCTCGGTCCAGATTTTTGGTATTTGGGTGGATTTATTAGATTTAATCGGTGTTATAACCTATGTCCCTTTTCTAACGTTCTTAGCCTTTACATTTTTATATTCGCTTATTGCTAAAAAAGATATTAAAGAAGTTACTTTCGGGAAAATATTGTTAATTTTCTTTTTGACCCTTCCGTTAATGTTTTTCTTGATCCCTATTATTGTTGGAATTTTTTTATTCTCTATATTTTCTTACATTTTCTTTACGTCATGGTTCATATTATATGGAGCTTATCTTTCAAGCAAAAGATTAGACGATAGCCTTAAAAGGCGCGTTCATAGCTCATTTTACAGAGTCATTCAATTCTTTGGTGGTTCTATCCTTTCAATCGTTCTTTTAACTGCTTACCTATTCGGAGCACAAATTATTGGGGATTTAATAGGTTTAACATTTACTCAAGATGTGTACGATACTTTAAACTACGTCGTAATTTTTATCGGGATTATTGTATTAATTTTTATAATCGTCGGAATCGTCTTCATGTTTAAAAAAATTTTTAACGCTTGGTTAGGGATGTTTTCGCTATCAGTGGTAATTTATACTTTTTATTTGCTAGTTAAGATTTTTTTAGCTTTAAGAAGCACAGGTGGAGAAGAGACTTCATTTACAACTCAAATTATAATGCTTATTGTTGACTTATTTATATTACTTTATTCAGTTAGCACCTTAATGGGATCACAAGCAGAGCTACTTAGTAAAAAAATCCGAATTAAACGGATCGGTGTTGACTCAGTTTTAATATGGTTGGTGTTTTCAAAGGTAGCTTACGAGTTTATTCATAATTATCCATTTGCGTTATTTAGTGGTTTCGCATATGTTGATTACATAAGTGTTTTGGATCAGGATGTTATTAATCTGGGTAAAAATTATGGAGTTCTCTTTTTCTTTTTAATTCTTTTAGTAACTTTGGGATTTTATCAAATAACAAAATATAATCTTAACGAGAGGAAGTTTAAAGGTAAAGTTGATCAAGAGGTTAAAGATTTATTAAGCCCCGTAGAATTTATCGAACAAGTGAAAGAACCCCTCCATGCTCCTGAGCCCACAGATGCGCAAGAATATGATGAATTAAATTCAGAAGATATAAAAGAATAAAAATTAAACCTTTTTCCTAACTATTTTTTTCTATTTCAAGTTTTAAAGAATAGAAATTAGAAAATCTTAAGAGATTAATCCTTTAATAAGTAGTTTTATTAACCAGTAAATCAAAACAAATCATACTTATATTAATGAGTGTCATCTCTAATGAGTGAAAGTGAGAATCTGATTGATAAGGAATTATTTCTCGAAAAGTTTGAAAAAATGTCGTTAAAACTTGAACAATTAACACTTGAAATCTCGAAAATGAAAGCAAAATTAGATAAGACTAACAAGATTAACAGGAGTTTCGGATTGGATGCATTAAGAAATTCCAAACCATTAACATTTGCCAAAGAGATTTATGGGATAAGAAGCCCTACAAAGAGATACATTTTATCTATTAGAACTGTGTCGGAATTATGGAAAGGCCGTAAAAATGATTTTCTAATTGCTATTAGACAACAAGAAAAAGAGACACACATGGATATTAAAGCATTGGGAATTAGAATACCGATTGATGACATGAAGAACCTTACCACTTTAGCAAGAGAAATCCTTTCAATGCTCTATATTTCTAGTGAGTTAAAGGGCATAGAAATTACAGAAATTTTGAGAGAAATCATATCTCAGATCAATAAAGATGGACAATCTATGGTTCGCGAAATAAAGCAAAATATGATGCTTCAATAAAATTATATAAGTTATATCTTGATATACCATTTTTGGAAAATCATAGATGTTCTAACTATTCTGCGTAACTCTTGTGCGTTTTTTCAAATGTATCTTTTCGAGTACAAAATGACTTATCAGATAGCAAAGGATGACCGTTAAAGGAAATACAATGGCTAGTTTTACAACCGGATAGAGGGGTAAGTATGCAAATCCAAGGGATACAGAAACAAGGACGATTGGATGAATAAGGTACATATAAAACGCGCTAGAAGCTAGGTTCTGTAGTATTTTTCCTTGATCGTTGAATTTAGCGTAAAATATCTTAAGTAACACAAAAATCATTCCCATAGCAATGACATTTTCTACCACTGTAAATACAAAAGCACCCCAATTGGGCCCTCCTAAGAAAATACTAAGATCTGAATCAAATCCCAGAAAAATACCGACATAGAGATTCAGTAATATAAAAGCAGCTAATATTGTAATAGCCCAGACTTTGACATGATGTCTAGTCATTTTTCCAATCCAATTATATCGAACAGCGATAACCCCAACGCTGAACATCATGAGATATGGAATGAAAAAACCGAAGGGTATTCCCAGCGGAAATTTGTCTATGGGAGAGACTAAGCGAACTAAAAAAGTAAGAAATCCTAAGCTAATTGCTAAAAGGAGTAAATAGAAATATTTTGGGATTGGTAATTCCTTTGGGATGCGACGTTGTACAGATTCATTCTTTGTTATCTGCCGCCAAAGAGTATAAACAGCAGTAAAAATTAATAAAACATAGAGAAACCACATAGGACCAGTTCTTGTGAGAAAGCCTATGAATGCTTCCAGTGATCGAAATTGACTTAAATAGTAATGTAAAAAAGATCCTTGTGGTGTTGGGAAGGTACCATAATTATTAATTCCTAAGGCATATGGGATATAACCCAAAATTGGATTAATTAACAGAATATACAATAAAAGAGGAATACCGAGACGAAGAAGTCGTTCTTTCCAGAAGGAACGAACACCTTTTCGATCATAACTTTTAGGAGTAAAATAACCACCCATTAAAAAGAATAATCCCATGAGTGAGGCTTGAAAAATACCTCCTATTGATGTTAAAGTTATAAAGAATATAAGACTGGCAAGATCATATGGAGGAGCCTCAATATAATACCACCCACCCGACCCACCATAAGTGACTCTCACGTGCTGGAATATCACGAGAATAGTAAATAAAACTTTTATATTATCAAGAAAGAGGAACCGCGGTTTTTTAGATTCTGCGTTCATAAGAATAATTCACCTTTGATTAATCATATTTCTTCGTCATCTAATATAAGTGTGATCATTTAGATTCAGAATTCTTAGCTTTTTAAGTTGCTAAAAATTTTACTAGAGAAAAAAAATCAAGATCAAGTATTATAATTATTCTTATTAATTTGATTTATGAAATCGACTTTAAATCATTTAAATTTTCGTGAAACAGAAGTTTCACGATTTAAAATCGTAGTTGTTTTATTGTTTTAGCTCCGCGTTTTTTTTAAGAATATATCATGAATTCCTCTGATATTTTTCTGAAAATCAAAATTATCAAATTCAAGACCTAGTCTACCGCTTAATAGTGGTGGAATGTGTTCCGGTTTGAAAAAAATGGGAATGATCGGTTTTTTTAAGGCTTCCGCGGCCATCCATTCCTTCTTAACGGGAGTGGATTCTAAAGCATTCGGAGAGCAAAATAAGAGCACGCCATTACACTTACCAAGATTATCATTCATGTATTCGATTATACTATCATGCATATCTTCTTGCCAATAAAGAACCTTTCCGATGTCCTTATATTCTTCTAACATTCTAGCAAGTTCAGGAATTTTATACATTTCAGCGTCTTTGGTGGCGTAACTTAAGAAAACTAACATTTCTTCTCGCTTTTCTCGCGCTTCAACTGAAGAAGTTTCAGATGTGTAACTGGAAGGTGATGCGGGTTCTTTTTTAAATTTTAAAATATTGCTGCTAATCGTCGCCTCGATTTCTCCATCAAATACCAATTTTTCTATTATTTTGATTAAATCAGTTCTGGACAAGCTGGTTCTTGAGATTAAATCATCAAAACTAATTTTATCATATAAGTTAGGGAGATTTTTAAAGTATTCAACAGTTTTAGTGTACCTCTCGTTTTCAAATTCTTTTACTTTCTCAAATAAAATTGAATAAACTTTTTCCATTTGTTTCGGTGAAGATAATCCTGAATGGGCAAAAATTCTGTAATTAGTTCCATCAACACAATAAATAATAATAAAAACGGTCTTTTTTTTTTCGATTTTTCTAATGTTATCATACCTTAATGCAAAATCTCCTATTGAAAAACTATTGTCAGCGAAGATAATCTTACCATATTTGAAAGCCATATCTATCAATTTTTTACTGGATGTGTAAGTATATTTTGAACTATATTCAGAATTTATGTAAAGAAACCAATTTGATTTTTCCCATTTTTCTGCCTTATTTTTCTCTTCAGACATATTACCACCTTTTATGAAAATATCTAAAATAGCAGTATTAAATATCTCAAGGTTGCATTTAAGTTTTTCTATATTATTTAATGCCAGTAAGACGAATTCTTAAATATTTCAAGATCATTCTTATTGATTAATTATAAAATTGAAAATTAAATTTTGCAGAGATGAGATATATTGGATTATGAAGATATAATTTTTGAAAAGAAAAATGGTATAGCCCGTATAACCATCAATCGACCTCAACGATATAATGCTTGCACACAACAAACTGTTCATGAGCTGATTGACGCATTTAATCGGTGTATGGATAATGAAATCGGTGTTGTAGTATTTACTGGCGCTGGAGAAAAAGCATTTTGTACTGGTGGTGATCAAACAACTCGCGAGAAAGGAGGTTACAAAGGAGAATATTTGTTGCCCTTAGAGGTTGGTTGGCAGCATGTCACTCGTTTGATCCGCACTCTACCCAAACCTGTTATTGCCCGAATAAATGGATATGCAATTGGAGGTGGACATGTATGGCATGTTGCTTGTGATCTCAGCATTGCAGCAGAACATGCTCAACTTGGACAAGCAGGTCCACGCGTTGGTTCCTTTGATCCTGGTTACGGGACGGGCGATTTAATGCGTGCTGTTGGAATGAAACGAGCGAAAGAAATATGGTTTCTTTGTCGTAGATATACGGCCCAACAATCGTTGAACATGGGTTTGGTAAATGTGGTTGTACCCTTTGAAAAATTAGACGAAGAAATAGAGAAATGGTGTCAAGAAATATTAGAAAAAAGTCCAACAGCGTTGAAGATGTTGAAGTTTGCATTCCTAGCAGAAACAGATGGAACTCACGGTATCACACAATTAGGCGTTGGGGGATTATCTCTCTATTATGGCACTGAAGAAGCAGTAGAAGGCAAAAATGCGTTTGTAGGAAAGCGTAAAGCAGATTTTATGAAATTCAGGAAGAAGTGAGGAAGATATGGAAATTAAAAATATATGTGTAATAGGTGCTGGAGCCATGGGCTCAGGAATCGCACAATTAGCAGCAACACACGGATATCATGTAAATTTAGTTGATTTGAATGAAGAAATATTGAAAAAGGCGAAAGATAGTATTGATAAGAACTTAAATAGATTCTTTGTAGCAAAAGGTAAAATCTCAAATGAAGAAGCAGAGAAGATTCTTAGTAGAATACACCTAACCACTAACAGAGATGAAGCGATAATTGATGTTCACATGGTAATTGAAGCTGTATTTGAAGATATGGCTTTAAAACGACAGCTACTCTCTGATTTAGATGAGAAATGCGATAGAGAAGTATTATTAGCTTCTAACACGTCTTCCTTATGTATAACTGACATGGCATTGAATGCAAAAAATCAAGAAAGAATCGTCGGTATTCACTTCTTTAACCCCGCTCCAGTTATGAAATTAATTGAATTAATAAAAGGAAAAAATACTTCAAATGAAATGCTGGAAAGAGCTAAAAAATTTTCCGAAAGTCTCAATAAAACGGTTGTCACTGTGAACGATTCGCCTGGATTTATAACAACCCGGCTTATATATGTATTATGTAATGAAGCAATAAATATGAAGCAAGAAGGAATCGCTAGCACAGAAGACATAGATACTGCGGTTAAATTAGCTTTTAACTTTCCAATGGGGCCATTAGAACTTTCTGACTTAGTAGGGAACGATATTTATCTTCACATTGGCGAATATCTAACAACAAAATTAGGGAGGAATTATCAACCGAGTCCTTTATTAAATGAAATGGTAAAAGATAATTATATTGGTCGAAAAACAAAAAAGGGATTCTATAACTATTAACATTCAATAAAATAAATAATATAAAAAAAATTTTTTAGAAGTATCCATAATTTCTGTAGTTAACATTTCTCTTCGCGACATCCACGGAAACTAACTCTTCCAGATATTTTGCATTATGCTTACCTTTCTTTAGTAATTTTAATAATGCTTTTTTAACTGGTTTCTGTTCTTCATGTGGTTTCGCTTCTTCATATAGTTCTTGTTTTACAGGGACTTCCTCTAAAACTACTACTTCAAGTTTTAATACTGGTTCTTCTTTCCTTACGAGTACTTGCTCCATATTTTTTTTCACCTCAAAATTTATTATTTTTTCATTTTCTATCAAATTTCGCCGCCTCCCCCGGTATTTTTTCGGGTTTTAGCTAATATACATATTGTCAGAAATACATTAATAGTTTTCAGAAACGAACTATGAATGGACTTTTGAATTTTTATTGAACACTCTACTCTATTTAACGCAGATTGATATTATCTAAGAGATAATAATATTTTTTTTTTAATTTATTACATTATTTATGCGTACTCTAATTCAAATTTGATAATGTGATTTCAATGGTAAGTAAAGAAGTAATATGTGAAAATTGTGGAGAAAACCCTAACGATCAGATTTATGATTGTTATGAATGTAGGAATCAAATATGCGATAATTGTGCAAATATTTGCAAACATTGCGATGAAAATTTCTGTGATGGATGTTATCACGACCATAAAAACGCTTGTAAATAAATGAAAGGTACTTACATAATTGTAATTTATTTATTGGAAAATTCTAAAATAAAAATCGGATCGTTAGGAGAAATCGATTTTGTTAAGGGATATTACTTATATGTTGGCTCCGCTATGGGAAATAGGGGTTCCACGACATTAGAAAACAGAGTTAAAAGACACATCTCGAAGCAGAAGAATAAAAAAATATTTTGGCATATCGATTATTTATTAACAAATACGAAATGTGTAATCACTCGTATATACTTAGTCCCATCATTGAACCGATTGGAATGTATTATTGCAAAAGAGATATCAGAGATTTCAGATAATTTTATTAAATTTTTTGGATCAACAGATTGCGAATGCCTAAGTCACCTATACTATTTTCAAAAGTTTGGGGGTTTAACAAATGTAGGTGAACCCGCGTGACCCCGTCTTAAAAATCCAATTCAATTTAATTTTCTTAAATTCTTAAAATTTTTTAACTTTGCAATTGATTTTAACATATAAAAATTCAATCTTAAAATTTTATATGTGATAAAAAATGGGAATGTTAGATGGGAAGGTTGCCATTATAACTGGCGCTGGTCGAGGTTTAGGAAGAGAAGAAGCGTTATTAATGGCAAAAGAAGGATGTAATTTATTAATAAATGATCTAGGTGCAGGGTTTGATGGAACTGGAGCAGAAGCAAATGTAGCTGACGTTGTTGCCGAGGAATGTAAAAAATTAGGCGTTAGAGCAGTTGGAAACTACGATTCGGTTACTGATTTTAACAAGGCAAAAAGTATGATCGATCAGGCAGTATCCGAATTTGGAAAATTAGATATTGTTGTGAACAATGCTGGTATCCTAAGAGATCGTATGCTCTTTAACATGTCTGAAGAGGAATTTGATGGGGTAATTGCTGTACACCTTAAAGGCACATTTAATATGACACGTCACGTCGCAGCTTATTTTAGAGAAACTGGAAAAAATGATCCCAAATTAAAGAATTTTGGGCGAATAATTAACACAGCTTCCGATGCTGGACTATTGGGCAATATGGGACAAACTAATTATGGTGCTGCCAAAGCTGGTATCGCAGCTTTTACAGTGATCGCTGCAATGGAACTAAAAAAATATAGTACAGTTAATTGCATAGTTCCTGTTGCTAGAACACGACTTACAACTGATGCAACTCCAAAAATGATCGAGATAATGAGTAAACTAGACGAAACTGGATTTGATGTTTTTGATCCTGCGAATGTTGCTCCTATGGTTGTGTATCTCGCTTCAGATAAGGCAAGAAAAATTTCAGGAGAAGTATTTCGAGTAGTAGCAGATAGGGTTTTTGTTTTTCAAGGTTGGCACACATATAACCAAATCGATAATGGGGGAAAACCTTTCACACCTCAGATTCTAGCTGAAAGAGTTAAACCAGAATTAATGAAGGGTGCGCCAAGGAAAGAATCCTTAATGGATGCAATTGGTTCATTAATTAAAATGTAGTTAAAATTTCTTTCTATTTTTTTTAATTTTTTGTTTTAAATTAACACTCTAATTTATTTACGATTTCCTGGAATATTTGATAGATGATTAGTATTACTTTGTCAAAATCTTTATCAGATAATTCTGTGTCATTATTTTTTAGAGTATTTAATAGGTAATCTAACTTATCTAAAGCAATTTCAATACTTCCAGTTTTTTCATCCAAAGTTAATTTCTTCAAGTGACTTTTTAAAAAAATAATCTCACTAAGAAGAAGATTTACTAACTTCTCTCTTCTTGGTTCAAAAAAGTCTGAATACTGCCACTTTATTACTTTACTCATATCCTTTCCACTATATTCATTATTCTTACTAGAAAAAGTAGGATATGATATTAAACTCTTAAAGAGTCCAATTTTTATTTAAGTTTCTCTCTTTTTGAAAGAGAAAAAAAAGGAAAAAATCACTAAAATTCTAATTATTTAACCTGTGATAAGGGGGTTTTAACCCATCAGGAAGTGGAGATTTATATGGTTTATCTTTATGTGCTAAATTGTGCTCCTTAAGCGCATTTTCAACTAAATTCGGATTTTGTAAGAATTCAAGGGCGGATACAGCTAATATTTTCGCTGCCGTTAACATACCTTTGTGACCGATGCTCATCCCCGAAGTGGCTACATTTTGCCAAGAATGCCCGGGAGATCCCATGATCTCACAAGCGGTTCCAAATTCTCCAAGAGGTACTTTCCAAGAAACATCGGCGACGTCCGTACTTCCTGGATCTAATTTACCTTTTCCAATTGGAGGAATCATGATTTTGCTCAAAGGTTGGCTAAAAATAACTTTAGCAAATTCCATCATATCGTGAGGTATGAGTTTGTAGAATCCCTCAACTGAATTTTTTGGAATAGACTTTTTTAGCTCATTAGCAAAAGCTATATCATCTTTATTAAATCTAGGGGTACCAACTTTTTTCATGGAGTTTAAAATGACATCGTCTACTACTTTCGTATACATTGTGTTATACATACCACTTAAAAAATCAATCTCCATTGTTGTATCTGTCATTAAAGTCGCTCCTTTTGCTATGTTAATGAGTCTAGTGTATAATTCTTCAACTTGATGGCGTTCTGGAGCGCGCACAAAATAATGCACTTCTGCTTCAGCAGGCACTATGTTTGGAGCATCACCCCCATGAGTTATAATATAATGTAATCTTGCATCAGAAATCATATGTTCTCGCATAAAATTAGCTCCTATATTCATTAACTCAACAGCGTCTAAAGCACTCCTCCCATTTTGAGGGTCTGCCGCGGCATGAGCTGTACGTCCGTGAAACTTAAAAACTACTGAGTTCATCGCTAAAGAAGACATCAAATTTAACATGTTGAAATTTCCAGGATGCCAAGTCATTGCTATATCCACATCGTCGAACAATCCTTCTCGTATCATATAACCCTTTGTATTGAACGTTTCCTCAGCAGGACAGCCATAATAACGAATAGTTCCTTTCACATTACCCAAATCAATTGCTTCTCTAACTGCTAGTACTGCCCCTAACGATCCTACTCCTAAAAGATTATGACCACAACCGTGACCCGGTGCACCTTTAACTAAAGCCTCTCTATAAGGCTGTACTTTTTGACTAAGTCCGGGGAGCGCATCGTATTCACCTAAAATCCCAATAACCGGTTTTCCTTGACCATAATCCGCGTAAAAGGCAGTCGGCATATCTGCAACATTAGATTTTACAGAAAAACCAACTTTATTTAGAGTGTTTGTTAAGAGTTTTGACGATTTAAATTCTTCTAATCCTAATTCAGCGAATTCCCAAATCTGATCACTTATATCAATCAATAAATCTTGGTTTGCCTTAACGCTTTTAATTGCTTGTCTAAACATGATTTACCCAAATGTAGTTTTATTAATCTTTTTTATTTTGAGATTTTTTCAAAATTGCATGTTCAAAAGAAGTGAAATTAAAGGATTTCACCTTCTCTTATTAAAATCTGTGATGAACCATCCTTATAAGAAACTTTCATTGTTGGTTTATAGAATAAGAAATCTCTATGAGTTTTTGATCTATTCTGTCCCCCATCCATTTCTTCATTATTCCCAAAAGCGATATGGGCAGTTTGAAGGGCTTTTTCATCCTCGAGCAAATTACCACTTAATTGGGCACCAGGGTTGAGGCCTATTCCCAATTCCCCAATTACTTTAGCTTCTTTATCTATATTGATTAGTTTTTCAATATTCTCAATTAATTTTTGATCATCACTTTCAATATTGATAATTTTACCTTTTTCTATAAAAATTTTCAATGGTTTACTTACTTTACCTATATCTCCAATGGAACCATCACATACTATTAAACCGTCCCCCATAGTTTCTACAGGACCACACCATATTTCACCACATGGTAAATTAGCAAATAGTTTGTCAATTATTTGAACATCTGTTGAAAATCCGCGATCTTCAATAGACAAAATGATATCAGTTCCTCCCGGTGCTGTGATGTGTACTTGTTTAGCGTTATTAAAACTTTTTATCAACTTATTTGCTGCATCTAACATTTTTATATAATCAATATTCATAGGACCTTCAATCATCATCGATTTAGTAATACCTGGACAATGACCTACTCGAATTGATTTAGTAGCAAGAATTTGTTTTATCCATTTAACCCGGAAAGGAGTTTCCTCACCCAAACTTTTAAATGCATTAATAACTATTGTTTTTCCTTTAACCAACGCACTTAGTTCGGAGGGGATTTCTAATAATGGACGGATATTTTCAGGTAATAAATATAAATGCGCTGCGCACCCATATTCAATAGCTGCAGTGTAAAAAGCTTCACCTTCACTTTTGGTATGTTTGTCAGTTACTACCAATACGATGTCTTCTTTATTCAAATTTAATACGTGAATCATTGCCTTTTGAGCTGAAATTGTCATTCTTTTAAAATCATTCATTCTTATATCCTCAATTATCCACTCTGTTTACATTTTAAATTTGAATTACTAAAATGATTGTTTATTAATATCTCTTATTTTACTTTTTTTTACAGAATCAAAATTCTACATAAAATAAATAATATTAAATCTTAAATATCAATAACAAGATTATTCTAATAATTCTAAATGCATAAATTAAGATGAGTTGAATGAGTGAAGAAAGGATTCAGGGAGTTCTTGAAAGTCTCAAGATGATAAAAGGAGTCCATGGTGCAGCTATTATCGAGAAATTTGGCTTTATTAAAGGTTCCGCCTTACCGGGCTGGGTCGATCCAGAAGCTGTAGCTGCTATGGTTACACTTATACTTAAAGCATCTCAAAGAGCAACAAAAGAACTTGAACAAGGGCAGTTTTATAACGCTATTATTGAAAGCGCTAAAGGAAGAATATTATTTGCAGAGGTTAAAGGAAATATACTGACAATAATCGCAACTACTGACGCTAAACTCGGCATAATCAATCTGAAATTAGGAGCAGCTGTCGAAGCTCTTAAAGAACATTTGTAAAAAAAAATATCATTTTCTTTGCTTTTTAATTATTTTTTCAATAATCCAGCCATTAAATCTCTTGTTATTGCAGGATCGGCTTGCCCTTTGGTTTTTGCCATAACCCTACCAATTAGAGCTTCGATAGCTTTTGGGTTTTTAAGATAATCTTTAACAATCTGGGAATTTTCTTCGATTACATCCCTACAAAGCTTTTCAATGATTTTTTCGTCAGAAAGTCGCGTTTTCCCCCTCTTTTTAATAATTTGAGAAACTGAGCTCCCTCGCATTATATCGTCAATAAAACTCTTTGCAATTTTTGTAGTAATTTTTCCTTCCCTTATGTATTTGATTAAATCTCCAATATGTTTAGGAGCGATTTTTGTATTGTTAATGGTTGTATTATGCTCATTTAGCCAACCAGAAATATTATTCATTAACCAATTGCAATATTGTTTGTATTCTTTAGATCCAAAGGATGGATCTGAGTTTGCCCCATTTTCATAAAAGTCTGCTATGCGTTTATCTAAAACTAAATTTTCAGAATCAAACTCCGAGAGCATGTATTCTCTGCGAAGTCTTACAGCTCTTTCATTTGGCATTTCTGGAAGGTCTTCTTTTACTTTATTGATAAAATCGCTGTCTATTTCTATTGGAACTAAATCTTGCTCTGGAAAATAACGATAATCCTCTTCAAATTCTTTTGATCTTAGTGAAATTGTGATTCTTCTTTTATCGTCCCAATGTCTCGTCTCTTGGATTAATTCTTTTCCTCTTTTTATAGCGTTCTTCTGCCTAATAATTTCGTGTCTTAATGCTCGTTCCACTTCTCGAAAACTGTTGATATTTTTTATCTCGCTGCGTTTATGTCCTTTTATAGATATGTTAGCATCAACTCTAACTGACCCCTCCAATTCAAGATTTGAAATCCCGGTATATTGAACAATAGATTTTAATTGTTTTAGAAACTCTCTCGCTTCCTCTGGAGAGCTCATAACCGGCTCAGATACTATTTCAATAAGACATACCCCAGAACGATTGTAATCTACTAATGTGAATGGAGAAGACGCTATACTTCCTTTATGAACTAATCGAGCTGGATCCTCTTCGAGATGAATTCTGTTTAAAACGATATTTTTCTTATGATTATTTAATCTAATTGTAATTTTTCCACCATCCGCAAAAGCTTTACCACCTGCTTTGTTGTATTGGCTAATCTGAAAACCTTTAGGTAAATCAGGATAATGATAATTCTTTCTAAAAAACCAAAATTGGTGGTTAATATCGCACTCTAAAGCTAATGCTAATCTGGTAGCAAATTCTAATGTTTTTTGATTAACTACTGGAAGTGAACCGGGTAAACCTAGACAAATAGGGCATACAACCGTGTTAGGACCCGTGTTACGATATTCATTGCTACAACTACAAAAAAGTTTTGTTCTTAGATTAGTCAATTGAATATGGACCTCTAATCCTATAATCACTTCGTTAACTTGATTGCTCAGGTTATTTACCTCCTGTTGATAATGGGGGTCTTTTTCGATAAATTCCTAAATCTTGTTCAAGCTGAAAGCCAATATTAAGAATGCCTTTTTCATCGAAGTAGTCTCCTATAATCTGAAAACCTATAGGTAAATTATTGCTATCAAACCCACAAGGGATTGAAAGTGCTGGTATTCCCGCTAAATTGATAGAGCAAGTTAAAATATCTTGCGTATACATTTCCAGGGGATCGTCAACTAGGGATCCAACCTTAAATGCTGTTGAGGGCATAGTTGGACAGACTAGAGCATCGCATTTCTTAAAGGCTTCGATAAAATCATTTCTAATCAGAGATCTAACTTTCAAGGCTTTAATATAGAACATATCATAATATCCTGCCGATAAGGCGTATGTTCCTAAATAAATCCTTCTTCTTACTTCCGGGCCAAAATTAGCTCCTCGCGTGCTACTAAACGCGTCATAAACATTGCTGGAAAGATCGTCACTGTTTTTTCCATATCTTAATCCGTCATATCTAGCTAAATTCGAGCTTGCTTCACACATACACAGTAAATAATATGTAGCAATGGTGTATTCTAAATGTGGAATTGAAACCTCAACTGTAGTTGCTCCTAAACTTTCTAATCTCTCGATTGACTGATTTATAGAACTTCTTACCTCGATTTCAATCCCTTCACCAAAGAATTCTTTTGGAACTCCAAGCACTTTTTTATTAAGAGGTTTTATTATTTCTTCCGTATACTTATCTACCTTAATATCAACTGAAGTAGAATCGAGAGGGTCTTTACCTGATACAATCTCAAGGACTAAGGCTGAATCGTAAACACATTTTGTAATCGGTCCAATTTGATCCAGCGAATTTGCAAATGCTACTAAGCCATAACGAGATACTCTACCATAGGTAGGTTTTAACCCTACAACTCCACAAAATGCTGCAGGGCATCTAATACTCCCTCCCGTATCGCTCCCTAATGCAAAAACAGATTGACCTGAAGCAACTGCTGAAGCAGATCCTCCACTCGATCCTCCTGGAACTCTAGTTAAGTCCCACGGATTATAAGTAGGTCCATAACAACTATTTTCTGTAGAGCCTCCCATCGCAAACTCATCCATATTTGTGTTACCAATATGGATTGCTCCTTCTTTTATTAGACGATCAATAACAGATGCATTGTAAGGAGGACGAAATCCTTCCAATATTTTTGAGCCACAGGTTGTTGGAAACCCATTAACACAGATTAAATCTTTATTTGCTAAAGGTAATCCAAAAAGCTTCCCTATTTTTTTTCCCTTCTTTAAATTTTCATCATACTCTTTTGCTTTTTGTAAACTCCTTTCTTTATCGAGATTAACAAATGAGTGTAGTTGAGACTCAACTTCATCTATTCTCTTATAACATGATTCAAGAATATCTTGTATTTTAATGTCTCTATCTTTAATCTTTTCGATTAATTCATATCCCATGTATTCATAGAGCTTCATTGACACCAAATCACTAAAAGAGAATCAATAAGGAACAGTTAATCCTTATTTCTTAAACTTATAAATTCAAGTACACTAAAAACTTTACTCATTTTTCATTCAATTCATTTTACTATTTCCTTCCTTAAAGTTTAAATCCATAATATTCTATTTTCTATATTGATTTAGCAAAATAAAATCTCAAATTAAATTTGAAGGTGATCTAAATAACAATAATAAATACTGAAGGTAAATTTAGTGATAATTATTATCTTATAGATGGAATGACAATGGGAATGCCTAAATTTCTTTCAATTTACGTTATTGAAAACAACGGTATGCGACTAATGATTGATGTTGGAGAAACATTAAAAGCTCGTAAAGTTATAAAAAAACTCAAAGATTTTGGGCTTTATCCTATTCATAAAATCGTATTAACTCACTCTCATTGGGATCATGCTCAGGGTATCTCAAAATTATATAATTCAATGAAAGATTTGGATGTAGAGGTTTTAGCTTCAGAAAATGCGGTAGAAAATTTAATACATCCGGAAAAAATGATTAAAGGATTTGAGGGATTTGAGGGAGTATATCCTTTTGAAGGAGAGATTACTCCATTAAAAGAAGGTGACATAATCGATATAAATGGATTAGAACTAGAAGTTCTAAATTTTTTTGGACATACCATGGATTCTATTGGTTTATTTGATAAGACAAATAAAAATTTATTCGCTGGAGATGCAGCAATAAATAGGTTAGACCAAGATGCCTTTTTTGTTCCTCTAATGCCGCCTGATTTTCATGAACAAGAACTTCTTAAAACATTTAATAAATTACGAGATATGAGAAGCGATATGAACTCAATATCATTATCACATTTTGGAGTATGGAAAGATAAACACCTTGAACAAATATTAGACGAAATGGAAGATCAATACTTTAAAGTAAAGGACTCCTTAATTGAATGGTATAACGAAAACCCATCAATCGACTTTATAACAAATAAATATTGTAGAACCTTAATCCCAAATTCAAAATTTTGGAACCAGATGTTTTTTACCTTTAATGTTGAAATGATGATAAACGGCTTAAAGCTAAGTGGATTATTAAAAGCAGAAACCGTTTAATATTAATCAAAAATTAGATTAAGGTGATTTTCTTAGCATAGTTCTTGGGAAAGGAATTGCGTCTTTAATATTATCTAAACCGCACATCCATTGAACAACACGTTCCACACCTAAACCGTAACCAGAATGAGGAACGCTGCCATAACTTCTCAATGCAAAATACCAACTATAATTCTCAGGGTCTTCACCATCAGCTTCCAATCTTCTTTTCATGTCTTCAACTAATAAACTTCTTTCCGAGCCCCCTATAATTTCACAATAGCCTTCTGGAGCTAACATGTCGAAACACAACGCTTCTTTGGGATTTTCCTCGCTTGGGGGTTTATAAAACCCCATTATCTCTATTGGATAATGCGTTACGACTACAGGGACTTTGAAGTGTTCAGCTATTTTTTCTTCTTCTTTTGTTCTTAAATCTTTACCCCATGGAACATTCATTTGATATTCATTGTTAAGGATTTCTAATGCTTCAGCATACTTGATAGTAGGATATTCAGCTTTCGCGTAATGTTCGAGTAATTTGATGTCCCTTTCTAATATTTCAAGTTCCTTTTTGTTTTCCTTTAGAACTTCTTGGACAATAAATCTAATTTCATCTTTAGCAACTTTAACAGCCCCATCGAGCGTCATCCACGCAGCTTCCATTTCTGCCATCCAGAATTCCGCTAAATGTCTTGAAGTTTTTGACTTCTCCGCTCGAAATGTTGGTCCCATATTATAAATCTTTCCCAGCGAGAAGATACCAGCCTCAGCATACAACTGCCATGTCTGACTAAGATACATTATATCGTCAAAATATTTAACTTCAAATAATGTAGCACCGCCTTCAGATTGGCTAGGTTGGAAAATAGGCGCATCAAATTCGTAATAACCACGACTTCTAAAAAAACTATGAATTGCTCCGACTACAGTGTGACGTATTTTTAAAACGGCGTTAAGTTTTCTTGATCTTATCCACAAATGTCTATTGTCATATAAAAGCTCAGGCGATTGGTGTTCCGTAATAGGGAAGGGATCGGCAATTTGGATAATTTCCATCTCCGATACAGAAACTTCAAACCCATTTGGCGCTCTCACATCTTCCTTTAACTCGCCAGAAACTTTGACTGAAGATTCAATCGTCAGTTTTTCAGCTTTTTCAAAAATTTCGGGATTTTTACTTTTAGGAACGACGCATTGAATTATATCCGATTCGTCCCTCAACACGATGAAAACAAACTTATTTGAGGCTCTTTGTCGGTATATCCATCCCCTTAAATTAACTTTACCAGATCCTTTTTTCAAAGCCTCTTCAATTGTTATATATTCAGATTCTTTCATTTTCAACAATTAGAATATCAGATAATTAAAAAAATGACTTTTTTTAATACTTGTTCATTTAGAATAAAGCATAAAATAATAAATTTTTGAAGTATTAGAACAAGAAAAGAAATCTTATACTATAAATACTGCCGCGACAACGACTGAAGCCCATTCGTTTTCTTTTTTACTTGTAGCATGTTCAGTAATATGCTTCGTTTCAACGATTTTTCCCCCCATTTTAAACACTTCGCGTTTCTCATCATAGTCTGCTTCGGGATTAAAATCAATCCCAAGAGTTGTAGCTAACATTTCAGCTGCCAATTCTTCAGTGTAATTTCCTAATTTTTCAGGTTTTGCGTCATACATATGATGTTCGCTTAAATATCCATATTGATCTTTATTGGAGGGTTTTGCAATTCCAATAGAAGCAGAAATCATTTGGTTTAATTTATTCGAGTCCACTCTAGATAATACAGTATAAACGATTTGTCCAGGGCGCAACTGTTTAAATCCTGCTTCCTTATTTATTTCAATACAATGAGGAGGTAAAATTGAAGAAACATTCACTAAATTGTACTTTTCTATTCCAGCATTTCTTAATGATTGTTCAAAAGCGCCTAACTTGGACTTATGGCGGCCTATTCCTTTTACAAAAAAAACTTTTTTAGGGACGAGAGACATATTTTAAGACAATACTTTCTTTATTTCCTATTTTATTTTAAAATAAATATTATTTAATATTATTATTCTACGTTTTGTAAGTATTTAGAAAAAATATTCATGTAAAGACATTTCTCAGCTTCCATTTCTGGAGTTGACACGGGTTTTTCTGTAAACTCAACATTACTTTCTCTGATAATTACGACAGGAGTTCTTTGATCTGCTTCACTCAATAAAAATTGTGCGGCACTAGCTAAATCATCTGCTATAGCTCTTGTTGTGATTTCCATCGGACGATTGAATAAATCCGGATGTCCTATTAAATCTTCGATTGGTTCAAATCCTGCTGTTGCAATAGCAATTCCTATCGTACCCTTTCTTAAAGGTTGAACTCTTGAGTCAGCAATAATTAAACCAAGATTATTTAGGTTGTATTTCTTTTTTAGGTTATCGCGATATTCCCAAACTACTTTCTTTAAGTTGTTTGGTAGTAATACAACCTTATCGAGTCCAGCATTGGATTGATCTATTCCAGCATTAGCGATTAAGAAATCGTTAATTTTCGCCAATATAACATGCGTCATTCCACCTATAATCATTGACGCTTCCCTTATTATTAGTTCTACATATCTTTCGTCCATATCGTATAGTTCAGATAGGTTTTTTGCCTTTAGAGAAATCTTTTTTACATCGGATAAACTAACTACTCTTCCTTGGGAGGTTGCAACAACTTTTTCGGCTATGACGACAATGTCGCCTTCTTTTAGTAATTTTCCTTGCACATCTAATTCTGATAGAATTATATCGAGGAGTGGGTCTCCTTTTTTAATCAAGGGAAGTTTCAGTGCAAATAACTCCATTATAATAAAAAGAATTAAACTTATTTGAAATAGTTTTTTTAAAATATCGTTAACCATGAATGAAATATATGCAAAATTTTTCAAGTTCTTAGAAATTGGCGATAATTATCCTACAATCGTTATAGGAGTGTTAAATTTAAGTCCCGAATCATTCTATCAAGGATCTGTGTACGAAGATGCAGAAAAACTAGAATTTGCGGCTAAGAATATGATTGAAAATGGTGCAGCAATACTGGACCTAGGTGCTAGATCAACCGCTCCTTGGTCGGGGAAGATAACCCTTGAGGAAGAAATTAACCGTATGGAATCAGCAATGAACTGTGTATGTAAAATTATCCCAGATAATATCATTTTATCAATTGATACTCAATACAGAAGAGTAGCTCAGAGAGCCTTGGAAATTTCAGCCAAATTTAAGAAAAAAATCATTGTTAACGATGTAAGTTGCTTAAAAACTGATCCTGGTTTAGGAGATTTTGTTGTAGAAAATGACCTACCAATTATTTTAATGGCTTCAAAGGAATTTCCGGGAGATTTATTGACAACTGATGAAATAAGACATGAATTTAACAAAACAATTGAAATACTGGAACGCAAAGGTTACGATGGAAAAAAAATAATTATAGATCCCGGAATTGGAAGATGGGTAGATAAAAAAACACCAGAATTTGATTTGAAAATTATTGGGAATTTAAATAAACTTCGATCTCTTAATAAACCAATACTAGTAGCAGTTTCCAGAAAATCATTTATAGGAGCTACATTAAATATCACAGAACCAGAAAAAAGACTTAACGGAACTCTCTCAGCAACAGCAATAGCAGTTTATAAAGGAGCACACATAATTCGCACTCATGATGTAAATCAGCAATTGACGGAAATTATAAAAATTGCAGAAGAAATCAGAAAAAATAAGTAATACCTCTACATTTTTTGATATAAAATTGGGGGCAACAGAAAGCTTCCTAATTAAAATACCAAGAGAATAGGGTAGTAATTGGGTGATCAAAGAATAAAATAAGAATTATTTATGGGCACGGTTTATATTTTCTACTATTTATTGATTTGAAGCGCAATAAAAATGTGCTAACATTTATAATTGCGTAATACCTTATATTATATGTAAATTGTTAAATTATCATTCTTAATTTCAACTTTATTTGATAAATTTACCTTTACATCACTCATAATTAAGCTAAGATTCTTATGCCTGATAACGAACCTAATCAAGATTCTTATGATGCTGATGACATTAAGGTTCTGAAAGGCCTGGAGGGTGTTAGAAAACGCCCAGCAATGTATATTGGAGATCAGGGTAAAAAAGGGCTCCATCATCTTATTTTTGAAGTTCTTGATAACGGCGTTGACGAAGCCATTGGTGGATACGCCAATGAAATCAAAGTTACTCTTTTTAAAGATAATTCGGTCCTAATTTATGATAATGGACGAGGTATTCCTATTGATCTCCATCCAGAATACAATAAACCTGCCCTTGAAGTAATTATGGAACATTTACATTCTGGAGGAAAGTTCGATAATAAAAGTTATAAAATTTCCGGAGGTTTACATGGAGTTGGACTTTCAGTTGTTAATGCCCTTACAGAATGGATGGATGTTGAAATTTGTAGAGATGGACAACTCTACAAACAAAGATTTTCTAAAGGAAAAAAAGTGTCAGAACCAGAAATAACCAAAATAGAAAGCCAAAAATCGTATACAAAAATCACCTTTTATCCGGATGATACTATATTTGAATTTGACAAAAACGAAGTAATTTATAATCCTTCAACCGTATCCAACAGGATGCGAGAGCTCGCGTTCCTTACACCTCAAGCTCGGTTTGAACTTCATAATAAAATTAAAGATGAGAAAGAAGAGTTTTTTTACGAGGGTGGAATTAAAGAATTTATTTCCTATTTGAATAAAGATAAGCAACCTCTCCACGATGACATTATATACATAAGTGATTCGTCCAAAGATGAAGATGGTTCAATTGTTTATTGTGATTTAGCGATGCAGTATAATACTACATATCAAACTAATATTCTTACTTACGCTAACACAATTAATACCGTGGAGGGAGGTGTTCACCTTACGGGGTTTAAATCCGCACTTACAAGAACGTTTAATTCCTATGTTGAAAACTTCATGGAAAAGAAGTATAAAGAACATGTTCTAAGCGGTGCTGATACGAGAGAAGGCTTATCCGCCGTTATTTCTGTTAAATTGCCAGATCCACAATTTGAAAGCCAAACTAAAATTAAACTTGGTAACCCCGATGTTAGACAAATCGTAAGTCAAATAGTTACTGATAAATTGACTCAATACCTAGAAGAACATCCCCAGATAGCTAAAAAAATAGTGTTAAAAACGATTAATGCAAAATTAGCAAGAGAAGCTGCCCAAAAAGCTAGATTATTGATCCGTAGAAAATCCGTATTGGATAGCGCGAGAATGCCTGGTAAATTAGCTGATTGCTCGTCAAACGATCCAAAAGAATGTGAAATTTTCATAGTTGAAGGTAATTCAGCAGGAGGATCAGCAAAACAAGGAAGAGATAGAGGTTATCAGGCGATACTACCTCTTAGGGGTAAAATTCTTAATGTAGAAAAAGCACGAATGGATAAAATTCTCCAAAATAATGAAATCCTTTCAATTATCAAGGCGTTGGGTATTGGAATCCAAGGACTTAATGAAGTTAATGGTTCTGAAAGAGAAAATGGGGAAACTGAGGAATCTGAGGAATCCGAGAATGATTTTGACTTAAATAAGTTAAGATATCACAAGACAATCATCATGTGCGACGCTGATATTGATGGGAAACATATTGAGACGCTCTTACTTACATTTTTCTTCAGACATATGCGAGCTTTAATAGATGGAGGCTTTCTTTATTTAGCTGTACCCCCACTCTACAAAGTTTCATATAAAAAATCTAAAAAATTTGTTTTTTCGGATAGTGAAAGAGATACATTTAGGCAAGAAATTATAAAGAAACATAAGTTAAAGGATTCAGGTTCTATAAAAGTCCAAAGATATAAGGGTTTAGGTGAGATGAACCCTGAAGAATTATATGATACAACAATGAATAAAGAAACTAGGACTTTGAAGAAAGTTACGTACGAGGATTATACAGAAAATGATTTAATCTTTACTAAATTAATGGGGAAAGAGGTTCTATCCCGCAAAAAGTTTATCTTCTCCAATTTTGATGAAGTTAAGGTTTTAGACATTTAATTTGTTCATTTATTTTTTTATTAAAAATTTAGATTAAGGTTGAAAATATGACAGCAGAAAATATTAAAGAGATTTCTCTAAAAGATGAAATGAAGAGTAGCTATATAGATTATGCTATGTCAGTTGTCGTCGGACGCGCTATTCCTGACGTACGAGATGGTCTCAAACCAGTGCATCGTAGAATTATATATGCGATGACAGATAATAATCAATTCTACAATACGCCTCATGTAAAATCTGCGAGAATTGTAGGTGAAACGATGGGTAAGTATCATCCTCATGGAGACGCCGCAGTATATAATAGTTTAGTTCGGTTAGCGCAAGACTTTTCAATGAGATATCCATTAATCCATCCTCAAGGAAATTTTGGTTCAATTGATGGAGATCTTCCTGCTGCAATGCGTTATACCGAAGCACGGTTAGCACAAATAGCTAATGAGTTAATAGAGGATCTAGATAACGAAACCGTAGACTTTCAGCCGAATTTTGACGATAGTCTTCAAGAACCTGTGTTTTTGCCTGCCAAGCTTCCAAATCTTTTAGTTAACGGAACAAAAGGTATTGCTGTTGGAATGGCAACATCTATGCCCCCGCATAACTTGACCGAAGTATGCCAAGGAATAATGGCCACCGTTGATGATCCCGAAATATCTGTAGAAGAACTTATGGAAATAATTAAAGGTCCTGATTTCCCCACAGGAGGAACCATTATAAATACAAATGGCATATACACCGCTTATTCAATTGGAACGGGAAGTCTGACTTTAAGAGGGACTATCGAACTCGAGACTAAGGGAAATAAAAATAGCCTAATTATTACAGAAATCCCCTATTTAGTAAATAAAACAACTCTTGTAGAATCGATTGCTAGATTAATTAAGGATGGCATCCTAAAAGATATACGTGATTTAAGGGACGAATCTGACAGGAAAGGAATGCGTGTTGTAATCGAGTTAACAAAAAATGCGCAACCTGTAATACTTAAAAACATTTTATTTAAAAGAACTAGACTTCAGACTAATATTAGCATAAATAATTTAGTTTTGATTAACAATGGAAAACAGCCTAAAATTATCAATTTAAAAGAAATAATCGACGAATACATTGAACACCGTCTCATTATTATTACTAAAAGAACCCAGTTTTACCTTAAAAAAGCTAAGGCTCGACTCCATAGAGTTGAAGGTCTCTTAATTGCTTTAAGTAATATTGATGAAGTTATAAAAATAATAAAGAGTGCAAGCGATACTAACGATGCGAAAGGAAAATTAAAAATCGCATTTAAATTAAGTGATATTCAAGTTCAAGCCATAATGAGCATGCCATTATCGCGTTTGACTAATTTAGAGCAACAGAAGTTAGTGGATGAAGGAAAGACATTGAATGAAAGCATTACAGAATATGAAAAAATATTAGAAAGCAAAAAAATACGATTAGATATTATTAAACAAGAACTAACAGATTTAAATAAAAAATATGGCGATAAAAGGAAAACAAGAATCGATGTTATCGAGGATAAAGATGTTAAAGAGATTAAGAGACAAGATTTAGTCAAAAATGTGCCAGCAATTATAATATTTACAAAAAATCAATACATCAAAAGAATTTCAGTAGAAGAATACCACGCTCAAAGGCGAGGTGGTCGCGGTAAGAAAGGAATGACCGTACGCGAAGAAGACATCATAGATAATTTGTTTGTCTGCTTTACTCACGATACTATCCTCATTTTTACTTCTAAAGGGCGTGTATATTCCTTAAAATGCTTTGAAATTATGCTTCAAAAGCGCACAGCTCGAGGAAAGCCGATTATAAATTTAATACCGCTCCAACCCGGAGAGAGGATATCAGAGATGATTCCTATTCATAGTTTTGATACGAATGAAATGCTCATTATGACCACTAAAAACGGAATAATTAAAAAGTGCCCCTTAAGACTGTTTTCAAAATTTAAATCTACAGGTGTAAGAGCCCAACGGATAAGACCTGACGACGAGTTAATAAGCGTGAAAAGACTTTCAAACGCGCTCCAAGATATTTTTATTGCAACCAAGTTAGGTTATGCTGTTAGATTCGACGAATCAGAATTACGAGAATTAGGAAGAACATCAATGGGTGTTAAAGGTGCAGAATTAAGGGAAGGAGACGAAGTAATTGATAGCTTACTCGTAAATGATGATAACATCATTCTGACATTAACTGAAAAGGGTTATGGACAAAGAACCTACTTAAAAGAATATCGGAAAACGGGTCGTGCTGCCAAAGGAGTGAAAAATATTACTTTAAATCCCGCAAAAAAAGACAAGGTAATTGCAATAAAAATTGCAAAACTTATGGATATTTTGATAAGTACAGAGCAAGGACAAGTCATAAGGATGCCTGTGGATACAATAAGAATTACTCATAGAAAAGCGAAAGGAGTTAGAGTTATAAAACTTTATGCTAATGATTCTGTTGTCGCAATTGGTAAGTGTGCAACAAAAATCGACGATGTAGACGAAGTAGAAGCAGAAGAAATAGAAGCAGAAATAGACATAGATGTAGAAGTAGAAGAAAAAGAAAAAGAAGAAAAATAAAGAATCATAATTATTTTAGAGTTCTATTTATTCAGATATGGAACTGAACATAAAAATATAAAATCATCTTTCCCAAGGTTTGCTATTCCATGCTTCTCATTAGGGGAAATATAAATTACATCTCCAATTTCAACGATTTCTTCTGTTCCAGAATCGTTGTAAAACTTACCTTTACCACTTAATATATAAATTTCATGGTCTTGAGGGTGATTATGAAGAGGTACTTCAGTTTTAGGCTTAATTTCAAATCGTCTCATTGCAAAATTTTTAGCTCCGTCATGTTCATCGTCAATTAACCATCTCACATACACATTCTCTACGGGAGTACCATTGCTTAATACTGCGGGTTTATTCTCCACTTGTTTATAATTTTTTTTTTGCATAATTAAATTAATTTTTAATCTAATAAAATAATATCATATATTAATTGATATTCGTATCAAGGGTTTTGACTTATGAAGACTGAATTTAATATTGGGTTTGATTATTCTCATCAGAATAAATTAACGATTGAGGATCCTGGCTTTAATGACTTTGTAGAATATCTCTTCAATTCGGACTTAAAGTTGGGAAAAATTGAAGCAGGAATTACTTACGAAAAATTATCCGATTACAATGTATTTATTATCGGGGTTCCCATTGCTGAGGCGTATTTAAGTTCTGAAGAAATTGAATATTTAATTAGATATGTTAATGATGGAGGATCTCTTTTAGTTGTAAACGATAAGGGAGGAGATATCGAAAACCATAATAATCTAAATGATTTAACAAATATTTTTGGCATAGAATTCAATCCTGATCAGCTTTTTGATAACGAAAATTATTCAAAAGACATCTCTCGTCCAATAATTAAAGATTTTAAAACTCATTTTATTACACGAGATATCAGCCAAATTATTCATTCTAATGGATGCACTATAGAGATCGATAAATCAGTCGAAACCGAAGATATCGATGTTACTACTATAGCTTTCTCATCTGAAGAATCCGCTTGGCATAAAGTTTTTGACGGTGAGGAATGGGTGGACGAACCTGTAGAGAGTGCTCCTATAATTGCAATAGGGCACTATGGTATGGGAAAAATCGTAGCTATTGGAAACTTGTCATTATTTTCTGGTTTTCACGCTTTATACGGTATTCACGCTGCGGATAACTTTAAATTGATCTCTAACATAATATCTTGGCTGATGAATAAAGCCCATTCTCAAGAAGCGCAACTATTGCAATCTATATTCATAACAGTTCCAGTTGAACAAGATTTGTATTATTGGATGAAAGAAAAACTTGACGAAGAAAGATGGAAAAATATCGAAGAAATCGTAAACTTCGCGCTTAAAGTCGTTAAATTTAGGGTGAGAAAACACGATAGTGAAGAAGAATAAATTTATATGAACTAAAGTAACTCAATTTAATTTGTATAGGCTAACTGAATGATAGAAACAGATAAAGAGGAAATCTTAATCGGATTATTATCTGATACACATATCCCCCAAAGAACGAACAACCTACCTGATGTAGTGTTAGATGATTTTAAGAGAAGAAATGTTGATTACGTATTTCATATGGGAGATTTCACCACTTTTGAAGTATATGAGAAACTTATTGAAACCTTTGGAAGTGGTAAAGTCGTAGCAGTTCGAGGTAATATGGATTTTGATTCTAATTTAAAGAAAACTCTACCTGAGAAATTAGAATTTAAAATTTACAATTATAAAGTCTTAATGCTTCACGGAATGGGTGGTCCAAATATTATAATAAAAAGGTTGATTAAAAAACTAGATTTGCTTAATTCTGATTACGATATCGTAATTTTTGGGCACACTCATAGACCAGTTAATGAAAAACAAAATGGAATTTTATTTTTTAACCCAGGAACCACAACACCCATAGATAACAAATTTACTGTTATAAGTTCCTATGGTTATCTTAGAATTTCAAATGAAAAAGTAGAGTCTGAAATTGTCTACTTGTAATATAAAACATGTTAATAGATGATAGAATTAAAATAAGTTGCTAAACACTTTTTATTAAAATGCGTTTGAATCCATTGCCTTTCCGCTTAACTTCTTATAGTGATTTAACACAGCCTGTCGAGCAGCGTAAACAAAAGCTCTTTTTACGTTTACCCCCGTAATAGCTATTGTTTCATAAATTAAGCAATGGTTAAGTTTTGCGGTATCGAGTACTTGCCTTAACTTAGAAATCTCTACTATATCTTCTAAATCTCTTTTGTTTGCTAAAACTACTATTGGCACTTCAGGTGGATCGAAAAGTGCTGGTGGGATTAATTTATTTCCATAGAATTTAAGAAGTTCTTTAAGAGACCATATATTTTCTCCCCATTGATCAATTAGACTATCCCAAGTGAATATCACGGCGTCAGTGCCTTTTAAAACCGTTTGACGCTGAAATTTATGCCTGCGTTGCCCCGCAACCGTGTAAACTTGAAAAACTACATTAGATACTCTTGCTACCACACGATCAAAAAATAGCGTCCGTCCAGTAGGGTCTTGAATCTGTTGCATATCTCCACTTGCGAGGCCTTCTCGATTATAAACCCATTCTAATGCCGTGGTTTTACCCCCCAGAGAAGGACCATAAAAGCAAATTTTAAATACTAAAGTACCGTCTCCTCGTCTACTTGGCAATGGTTATGACCTCTTTTACAATTAAATCCAGTTTGATTTTATAAACTAATAATAATAATTATTTATTAAACTTTGTAAATCAAAAAGTTTTTTCTTCTCAGTAAGCCTTAATAAAAAGGATTATGATAACGACCCTGATCTTGCCTATCTTGGGAACTTAAAAACTTTTTTTTTATTTCCTTGTCAATTAGGCCTTCAATATGGCAGAGATATTCATATTCATCCTTTACACAGAGTGTAATTGCAACTCCAAGCTTGTTCATACGAGAAGTCCTTCCAATACGGTGGATATAATTTTCTGGATATTTTGGAATGTCGTAATTAAACACGTGAGAAATATTATTAATATCTAATCCTCGAGCGGCTACATCTGTTGCGATGAGTAAATTGATTTTATGATCCTTAAAAGCTTTTAAGATTTTTTCTCTTTGATATTGGGACAAATCTCCAGAAATGAGATCTACATTGTAATCGAAATTTCTTAAAGATCTTAACTTATTGTTTAACCACGATGCGGTCTTTTTCGTATTGACGAATACTAGAAGGTGCGTAGGTTTTTCCCTTCTAAGAATTTTTAGGAAGGTTTTAAACTTCTCACTATATCTATCAATCATATAATAGAACTGTCTGGTGTTTCTAACAGTTAAGGTATCTCTACTTAAGTTTAAGAATTCAAATTGATTTTTCGAATATTTCTTCACTAATTCTCGAATTCCGTTGTCAAAGGTAGCAGAGAAAAGCAAAAATTGGAAATTCGACTTAATCTGATCCAAAATAAACTTCACATCGGGAGTAAAACCCATGTCAAACATTCTATCTGCTTCATCAACGACGACAAATTGTATCTCGTTTAGCCTCAGATTTCTCCTCTTGTACAAATCGATAATTCTTCCTGGAGTTCCAATAATAATGTTTATACCATTATCTAGTTTATTTATTTGATTATTTATAGAAACTCCTCCGTAAATTGGAAATGCCTTTACTCTTGAATTTCCTAAATCTCTAATTACTTCGTATATTTGATTTGCTAACTCTCTAGTTGGGACTAAAATTAATGCTTCATTACGTTTAAATTTCAGTCTTTCTATTATTGGAAGTACAAAAGCTAAAGTTTTACCACTACCCGTTCTCGCTTGAGCCATAATATTTTGGCCCTTTAAAATTAAAGGAATAGCCTTCTGTTGGACGGGTGTAGGTTTTACTATATTAATCTTTTTTAATTCATTAACGCTATGTTCGTTAATTCCTAATTCTGTAAAATTCAACTTAATTATTCACTAAAATATACTTTCTTTTTCACTCTTATTCAAGTACATAATATCTTTATGAAAGATAAACTTTTCTAAAAACCAGGCTGTTGTTAAAAACGGTTAAATAGTTTATTTTCTTGTTAATTTAACTCTTAAAAACAACTTCTTTTGTCATGTTATCTAACTTACTTAGCTTAGGATTGATGAACGTTCTAACTTTCTCTGATGTTATCTTAGGATTGTTATAGACTAGATCTTGCACTATTGATTGATATTTTTGACCCTTTTTTGCTAATTTTCTGTGAATTTCATTATCGTGATCATATTCTGGGATGGCAAACAGGAAAGGTCTTTTATGAATATGCCTGCTGGATTTAATTAACTTTATGTTTTTTGATAGTATTGGAGAGTTAAAGATAGTCGATAAATAATAGGCCTCGTTTTGCGAATCTGTAGAATAATAGTAATTTTCTGAGCAGATAATTATCTCTTTTTCTTCATTATCGATAACTGCTGATTTTAATTGCGAACCACTTGCGTTATATACGACTATATATTGCTTATTATTAACTTGTTTTGTTAATTTATTCCAGTAATTTAAATTTGAAAATAGCGTATTAATTACGCTTGTTTCCTTTTTGTTTTCCTGATAAAATAAATTGAGTTTATCATAAAATTCTAATGCTCGTGGATTTTCCCGAAGAAAATTTTCGTCAAATTCAAAATTCCGGTTAATTGGTAAAAAAACATTTTTGAACTTCTTAATATAAAAAGGGATTAAGTCTTTATTTAAGAAAGCTTTAAATCTGAATTTGTTTTCAATTTTAACATTTTGAAATGTGTATTTCCAAATTTTCTTAACGCGCACATTCGCTTCGGGATCAGAAGAAATGTCTAAATATTTACCATCTTCTTTATTAATTTTGAAAAAAACTAAAGTTCGGGGGACTAAAGTCGCTCCTTGAAAGAATTTGGTTTTATACTCGCTTGGGGAAAGTGAATCTAAAAATTTTATTTTCTCTTCGGGCAAAATAATTCTGGCTCCACTTTCATTAAAATCTATACTAGAGTAATTGGTTATCTGCTGAAGTTTAAGATCACTGTCATAAATTTTAGTTTTAATTGGATATTTCTCAGAAATTCGAATCTTGGTATTTTTCCCTATAAATTCTGCTTTTAAACAGATATGTTCTACATTAAAGATGTTACTGTTTGGAAAATCCCATATTTCAATCTTATTAAAAACGGAAAACGCGCGGAACTTAAAACAATGATCTCCGTTTAACACGCTTTTAGTAAGTACAAAAAAGATATTTCCTCCCACTTTTAAGTATGATAAGGGTATGGCGTAAAAAAAAATCGACGCTAGCTCGATATGCGTTATGTATTGGCTTGGAGGTTTAATTCCTAAAGTTCCTGATAATGTTCGAATTTTAACTTGATACTTTTTGTTAGTAATATCTTTATAAGTTAACCAAGGGGGGTTACCAATGATTAAATCAAACGAATTATAAAGTTTTGATAAACTAATTTCTAAATTTTCTTCGTATTGATCAGGAAAAAGAACATCTATTAAAAAAATATTGATTTTCGGAAATTTACTTATCTCCACATCGAAAACTTCAATAAGCAATAATAAGATATTTATTTTCGCCGTTAGTGTTGCCAACGGATTAATATCAAACCCAAAAACCTTTTCTATCGCTTCAAATTTTAATGATTCTTTTATATTGGAATTAAATATTTTAATTATGAGCTCTATTAAAAAACTACCGGAGCCACAGGAAGGATCTAAAGTTTTTATTCCAACCTTATAAACATCATCAATCATTTCTTTAACGAGTTTTGAAGGTGTATAAAACTCTCCTATTTTATGTCTTGTGATCACAAGAAAAAATTGTTGGTATAATTCTTGAAAGATATCTTGAGGAGAAAAGCGAGAATTATCTAGTAGGTTATGTACTTGGTTGACAAATTCTCTTTCCAAATCAGGACAGAAAAAAAATTCTAATTCCGGTAAATTGTACTTTTCAATGAGATTTTTTTCTTCTAGATTGTCTGTTTTAACCATTACTAAAACCTTCAAAATTGAAGCAAAGTAAGAGTGTTTAAGAAAAAGCGTGTCATCAATTTCTTTACCATATATATTTTTGAAGACAGACTCCCAAAGACGATAAATTTTTTGAAACTCTATTTTCTTTACTTGTTCTTGCTTTTTTAGAAACTTTGCGGTTTTGCTATAAATCTCTGAACCTAAACCAAACAATTCAGTAATTTGCTTAGAATTAATTTCTGTCACTTATGTGCTAACTCTGGTTCAATATTACTCCTATATACCATAAATCAAAAGAAAAATTATTTGTTCGAAATAATTAAACTAAGCACGATTATTTACTTTGCCCTCATAAACGAAGGGAGCATCAAGCTAAAAATCTCTGCTATTTTTCTAAGTTTTGCAGCTTCTCTAATTGATGTGATTATCAAAATTGATTTTTCTAACTCTTCCTTAACTAACGATCCTCCAGAATACATACCTTCCTCCGAGTTGAAAACTAATAGATATCTAACATTGGGATTGTTTATAATATTCACTCCAGATGTCGCTTTTAAATCATCATAAACCTCCTGAAAATCCTTAGGAATACCTCCTCTATCGTTAGTGATTATTAAAATGGGAATACCCTTTTGAGATAACTTTTTTAGCTCGTTTGCATAAAATCTGTCGATTTTAGGGGATACAATATTTAACTGTTGTTTTGTTGAGATAATTAGGTTAATCAAATGCTCGTTGAGTACATTTTTACCTTCAGAACCACCCGAAGACTTCAAAGTTATCATTCCAACTAACGATAAAATTTTGTTCTCTAGATTTTGTACCTCTTTCTTAAGCCTTGAATTTTCATGCCGTAATTCTATTATTCTGTCAGACAAATCTCATCATTTTTAGTTTCCTAATTTCAAATTTCAATATAATTAATATAATATAATACTTTAACTTAATTTTTTCCACGGTTTTCCAAAAAGCATGTAACTTGATATAGCTAAGGAGCTTTCTAAATCAATGCTTTTAGTGCCCTCTTCAGCAGATAAATTTTTAAACTTCTGTTCTACAAGTTTAGTCATTTTATTTGCCATACATGCCTGGCGAGCTTTCAATAGAGAAACCCCTTGACTATGATGGTTAAACAAATTGGTGTAAAAATTAGTTATTATTTCATTTGTCTCGCTATCAAAAATAGGATAATTTCTAGAGATAATACCGATGATTCTATCGTAATCAAAATTTTCTACGATTTCTCCAAATGTCCTTAAAACATTTCTTAATTTTTTTCCTTGTACGTCGTAAATTTGAGAATTGAAAAACAAAAAAGGTTCTAATTTAGATTGAGATGAATGAATTGAATTATTAATATCATTAAATGTGACAATCTCGTTATCGTTCGTTAGAAAAAAACTATCCCGAGGATTCCATTTAGAGTAAAAGATGTTTCCGACAAAATGAATGATATGGTGCAATCCACTTTCTATATGGGATAGAATATTATCTCGAGAGGAATCAACTCCTACTAGAATGGTAATTTGACCGACTTCTTCACAATTGTTGAAAAACTCGGTTATATAATTAAATTCATTGATTCCCGCTTCAAATGGAAAGATAAGCTCCTTTACTTTATTCTCTTCATTCCATCTAATAGGATCTGAACTATTGGTACATTCTATTATCAATACATTAAATTTTTTTTGGTCGGTTAACTCGCCCCTCTGTCCTTCAGGTTCGTATCCAAATGTTAGTCCCCCGAGTGGAGGTTCTCCAATTATGTAACCAATGGAGTATTTTAATAAGAAAAAATTGTTGTCATAAACTAATTCAAAGGGAATTGTCATTTCATCTAAAATAAAATAGATTTCAGGGGTAATTTCTAGCGATTTTATTTCTAATTGCTCTAGAAATGTTCTTATTTTTTTTGGGAGAAAAATATATAACAATCTGCCAAATTCCTTAACTGTAAAATTATAGGTTTTTATAGGATTATTGGAAAATATATCATTGTATAAGTCAATTATTTGAGCGTCGTTCCAATATTCATTATGAATCTTTCCTTCAACTATTTTATTTTCGTGAGATATCATTCGAATAGAAATTAGCCCTTCCGTGTTGATTCTAAATATCATTTGTTTTATTACAAAACCCTCCTCAAATCCGGCGAAAATTCTCTCATCTTCTCCAAAGGAATAGATATCTCTTTCAAGATCCTTGGTATCGTTATGTAATACTAGTGGATTGTTAATTAAAGATACTAAATTTTTGTCCAGATAAGGTAAGATTTTTTGAGCAAGGTTGAAATCTTTTTCCTCATATATAGTGCGATAGAACATCATTTTCCAGAAATCTTTTTGTTCTAACGAGAAAAACAGAGATTTAAATTGCCACAGATAATTACAAGTATAAAAAAAGTGGTATAATTGCGCATTGGTTTGAGGAATTTTTAAATGCGTACTCAATTTTTCAAGGGATTGCAAAAGATATTTTTTTTCCTTCATATCTACGAACTTCTTACAGGCTTCAACCCATAATTCAATTAAGATGTTATCATATCCAAGATCAGTTTGATATAAAAATAAATCCTCCAAGAAATCGTATATATCAAAAGCTATTTCAAATCTGTTCCTAGTTATAGCAAAATCGATAAATTTCCTAATATAAGTAACCGCATCCCCATAAGATTGATAAGTATGAATTTTTGAATACAAGTTTTTAATTAAAATTATTATCCAAGTATATTCTCCAATATTGTTTAAGTAGTAAATGAGTTCTTCTAAATCTTCTAAAATTGTTTTGAAATTTCTTTCATTAATAGTTATTTTACCTATATTACTAAATTCATTCTTTAAATATCCAGGGATTCTATTTACTAAGATTTTATTCATTTCTTTAACGAAATCTTCAGAATCATCCATAAGTTGATATTGCATATTTACATTTTCAATAAATATATATAAAAATAACGCTCGTTTGCTTGGTTCTAACTTATATATTGTTCGACCTAACACTTCCATGCTTAGGTGAAAGTATTCTTGTGGTATGACGGATTTTCTTAAAAACATCAAAACCATTTGTAATTCTATTAATTTGATATATTCTCCCCTTTCGCTAACTTTAACGCAGAATGAATTTATAAACTTCGTTATGCCCGTTTGAGAAAGAGAATCCATTTTAATGAAAGATTTTAATAATTTGGTCGCAAAATTATTAAAGAGATAAAAATCGTCTAATTTAGACAAGAACGAAAAAAAACGTTTGTAGGCGTCTATATATCTTATAAAATCTATATCGACTCTTTCTTCGGTTCTGTGTATTAAAGAATTAATATAAATCCACCACGAATTGGAGATAATCATTATTAATTGGTGTTTTTTTTGAATATCGAGCCAGTCAGTTTTTTCGAGTTCAAAATATAAATCTGTTAGCAAGCGATCAGCCCACAGATGATTTGCCAAGTGTAACAACTTTCTTCCTTGTATAATTTTCTGCTGAAAATCTTTTAAGAACTCTGTTTTTGTTTTTAAGTTAATAACCATTCGTTCCACTAATGATAATTATTATTTTTTTTCATTAAGGTGTTATTTCATCTTCTTGGTGCTGATCAGATTCGTTCAGATTGGGATTACTTATCCAGCCTTTCTTTAATTGATCTTTTGAATACAACACTGAGGCTCCAATCCAACCCATATTTTCTCTACCAGATGCCGCTAATACTTTAATTTTTGGTTTTAGTTTTTCTGAAAAATGTTTTTGTAGTTCTAATTCTAATCGTTCTCTCAGGCCAGATATTAGGCTACTACCTCCCGAAAGAACCACATTTGTCAGAAGATCTTCCCAATTTTCTCGGTCCCATGATTTTACAGCCTTAGAAATTGCTTCTGCCAAACTCATGTAATCTACATGAATAATATTCGGGTCAAAAAAAGGCTCAGACAATAAAAATCGTTCTGAATTTAGATTTAGTTTAGTACCATCTGGCAAATCGATTACCCGATCGTATTTTGTTAAGCCTTCTTTTACTCTTTTTTTTTCTCCATTAGGATCAAGTACACATAAAGAAATTCTTTCTTTGATCTCTTTAGCTATTGCTTTATTAATGTAAGTGTTTTTAGTTGCACTAATTTTACTTAAAATTAAGTTTAGAAAATACTTAGTTATATGGGATCCTGTTATCGGAAACATGTCTCTAGCCATTATGTTTGTGAACCCGTGAAAAATTGTAGAAATATAAGTGTAAGACTCTCCAATATTAACGATTACCCCGCTAGACTTTTGTAGAGTTGATAAAATAGCCTGGGTTTCTGGTAAAAATAGGATGTAAGGAAAATTTAAAGAATTAAAGAATAATTCTTGAAGTTTTGTTTTTTCTAATTCTGATTTATAGAATGGAGTAATAATTATGAGAGGTTGCTTAAATTGGAATTCCTCTGTAATATTTAATTGTTGATAATAGTGATAAAAAAATTTTGAAAGAATATTATAATTACTTTCTTTACTAAACTCACGAATTTTTAAAATGTTTTGATACTTTAACGCATCATGACCGACTAAATGAG
>Ga0255055_10000260_pt1 | contig 42001 bp, 60 predicted proteins | sample JV7_2_27_MG_FD_188633 | JGI IMG/M metagenome (GOLD analysis project Ga0255055, IMG submission 188633) | Seawater microbial communities from Jervis Inlet, British Columbia, Canada - JV7_2_27 | ecosystem: Environmental > Aquatic > Marine > Inlet | place: Canada: British Columbia | collected... | reverse complement strand
GACATCGTGAATCTTCCTGCCATACAGAACACTGGCCAAAAGCGATAGACAACGATTCCCAACCACATGAACTCTAGGCATCGCCCCATTGTCCTTAGCATGTCTATAACCCATCGCCACATCCTTCAGGTCAGCCAGTAGGTCAATGATATGTGCAGCCGGGTACGTATAGTCCGCATCCATCACAACGATATAATCACTCTTGATGTACGGCAATGTCCGCCTCACTGCATTGCCTTTCCCCCTCTCGATTGTCGTGACCCACTCCACCTTCTTCCATGCCAATACTTCCCGTGAGCCATCTCGCCCTGGGGTATAGGCCGCTACTATTGCACACTCCGGCAAAACACTCCTAATCTCATCTATGACCCCCGGAAGTGCAGTCTCCTCCTCATATACCGGCAATAGTACGGTCACGCTGTTCATTTCTCTATTCTCCTTTGTGCCTCTACCAACTTACTACTCGATGTCTTCTTTGGCTCTCCAACATCATACACAATCCGACACCCTATCTCTTCGCACACCGCGATCTCATTGGCTGGCATATTGCTAGGATCACGGTCGCCCCCCTTTGCGAATATCTGTGGCCTAATCATCCGTAATGTCTCGGCACAAGTGAGGTCTTTGTCAATGTTTACCACGACCTCATCACACACCAAGCTCATAATAGCCATTCTGTCGCTTATGCTCGGGTAGAATGTGCCATTTGCCTTATTGCCCTTCGCCACAAGCTGATCGTCTCTGCTCAGTATAATCACAAGCCGGTCACCTAACTTGCGAGCCTCACTGATATGAGTAGCGTGACCTCGCCCATTCATTGGGTCAAACCCCCCAGATACCGCCACGGTAACGCCTCGCCCTGGCCGCTTATTACGCAGGTCCATCTGCCTGCCCCTGAACGCCCAGATAGACGGCACCACAAACTTGAACTCAATGACGAATATCACTGCCAGTCCCACAAGGACAATCATTATGAACCATGATAGGTCGAACCACGGCAGCACGTGCCGGAGCGTAGTATAGTAGAATGTCCCGGCCACCATGACCCAGTTGACCATGCTCCCCCAGAACACTACCTGTGACAGTGTTTCCTTGAACTCCCCTATCCAGGGAATCAGCTTCTGTTGCCCTAAGCGTCTAGCAATTCTTCTCAGCATATATGTAGCTCCTTAATCCTTTCGATTCCACCACAGTATAGTGGGACGAGTGCAGGAACCGCCTTATCTCGCCCAGTTCCTGTTGCCCTTCTGCCGTTGTATGATAAGCCGCAATCGCCAATCGCACCCCCCTTTCCAGTACCTTCTGCGCCCCTACCAAGACCTCCAGCTCGGCTCCCTCTGCGTCTAGTTTGATAAAATCAACCTTATCTATCCCGAACTCTGAGGCCAACTCATCCAGCGCAATAGTCTCCACTTCTACATATCGCTTTGCACGAATCACCAAACTATTTGCCGCTGCCGACCTAGAATAGTACAATCTCCCTCTGCCTGATGTCGACATAATAGCCCCTTTGAACAAGGCTACATTGCCCAACCCTTCACAGTTCTGCTCCAGTAGATTATAATTCTCAGGGCTCGGCTCCACTGCTATCACCTTCCCTGTTGCCCCTACTAATCGTGCTGCCTTGACCGTGAACATACCCACATAAGCCCCTATGTCCAGCACAACGTCTCTTGGCTTAGGTTTCCATATCCGCTCGTATACTTCATCCTGAAATATCTCGAGGAATACACCTGCCGCGTTACAGGGAGCCACTATTCGCCGGCCACCATAGTCATAGTAACAGTAGCCATTATCCAGCCCCATGTTTGCAGGGGGCCTACCGTGAAGGATTGTCAGGTACCATTTCAACATCGTCCAGTTTCGGCTTGCCTGATTGATTGCCCACACCCCCACCGCAATACCTAGTCCTCGCGGCACGATCTTCCTCACTACATCTACGACTGCCATATTAGCCCCGGTGCAAAGAACATATGACTGGCTATCCCTCGGTTTGTGATAAGATGCCGTGTGTCATCCCTAGTCAGTAATGCCTTTATCTGCCCTTCCGGGCCTCGTCTGGCCGATATGAATGATCGGACTATCCAGTAATCATAGTCTGCCAATAGTTCCATGAACTCCAACTGCGAGTACCCGTAGTCTCTCAAAAGATCACGGTGGACTTCTATGAACATACCCGGCTTGTTGATTCGTAGCACGTTGTCAGCACCTTGCAGGACCGCTAGTTCATAGCCTTCAACATCCATCCGCACAAAGTCCACGTGCTTGTCCGGCACCAGACTATTGACGAACTCGTCTAGTGTGGTCATCGATACCACGGCATCCGCACTATCCCTGCCAACGGCTATCCGGTTCCAGTTACACGCCTTGGCTAGATGAAGGCCTACCGAGCCGTTGTGATCCCCTATGGCAAGATGGTGACACTTCATGTTCTTGTATGGGTTCAGCAAAGCATTCTGGACAAGCCCCCTGTAGTTATCCTTCCCGGGCTCGATAGCGTAGACAGTTTTGACCTTCCTCGCTTCCATTAGGGCATAGTAGCCTATGTTAGCCCCTATATCTACGACAGACCAATCCGGTCGAAGAATCTCTTGGAGATACCGCGTCGCATGAGGCTCGCGGATGCCACTGATAAACAAGTCGGCGTGTATCCCTCTGTCTTTCAGATTCAACTCCATCAGGGACCCTTGCACACTGACCACTTGTTTGGTCTTGCCTCTCCACCTATTCCGCCAGTAGCGACCTACTTTCACGGGTGAGCCATACAGAATCACATACCGAAGGGTTTGTTCCACTAGCACCCTGACCCCATCAGCCCTCCATGTCTCCCATGCACTCCTTAGTAGTATCTTAATCATTGTCTTTCCTAAGCACCACTGCGTCCCCTATGCGATACCATTCAATAAACTCACCTGGTAGTCCTACGAAGTCCAGAGGATACTGTACCCTCATCCCCGATGCGGAGTCTGTCATAGCATACCATCCCGGCTTGAATGTCACCGTACCTGTCCGCATACTCTGCTCGGTCAGAAACACATAGGTGCCATTGGCCAGCAGCATCGTGTCACGTGGCAGAAATCCCCAACCTCTATCCAACTCGGAGACATTCATCCCTATTGGGTCGGACTCGCCGACTGGTTGCACGGTATAGTATCGCCCTGTTCGCGTTGACCTATGAATGTACGCGTATGGGTCTTTCTGTTGGGACAGCAACAACATCCCATTGATATCAGTCAATATCGGCTCTATATCATTGCCTACTATCCAGTCCGCAACCGCTTTGTCACTATCCGTATACTCAGCGACAGCCCCTATACGATGATTGCTCAAGGCAATCGAGTACGGAGCATTCACACTACCGATGTCTGTCTCTTTGGCTAGTTCAAACACCACCCCGGTTGTGAAGAGGACATATGGAATGAGTATCAACAGTACGACCCTCTTCAAGTTGCGGAACAGGAGCAACCCACCGGCTACCGCCAGGGGAGCCAGCATGAACATCGCAATATGGTAGAACCGTGTGGCATTGATGATGTTCGAGAACCGTGGTAGTAACACGCAAGCCCCTAGGAGCAAGATAGCAACAACAGCAAGGCTGATATACTCGGGGCTGAACCGCTTTCGCTTCACCAGCAGCCATACACAACCCGCCAGAAGTAAGGCTTGTATCATGTACTGAAAGACACGGAATAACTTGCCGACCAGTGTGGCCTCAGCAAAATCTAGGCCAAGGGCTGCTCGCACCAACGGTTCTTGCCTATAGAAGTACCCTCCTGCCCCATTTGCAGAAGTTGCCGGTTCTGTATTCTCCCCTGTAGGCGGGATAATCTCCGCATTCGATGTAGGTGGCACCCATGTATCTGGTGCGTGAGGGTCAAGGAATGGAGCAACCCTATACACTATCCATATCGCCGACCCTGATAGGCTACTGGTAACCACGCCCCCTGCTACTTGCGAATAGTACGAGAACCCACCTAGTGCAGCAACCACAACGGCTACCATAAGCCCAACCACAGATATCTTCACGGCGGCAAACGATAGACGCCTTCCCCAAAAACGAATGAATGCCAAGATAGCGGCACACCCTACAGACATCATCAGTATCACCGCACCCATAACGTAGTGGAACAGGTACCCCCCTAGCAAGGTTATGGCCAGTACTGGGAACAAGTATCGTTTCCGCCAGGGCTGAACCACTATGAGAAATACGCCGAACGCCAGCATGATCTCTCCTAACATCTGCCTCGGGAGACCTATCATCTCAAGCAAGTAGGTGGGTACGGTTATGAACAACACAGACGCCAGAAAAGCTACGTCTGCACTGAACTCACGACGGTAGACCAGATATAGAAGCAGAGGGACAAAGGCAAAGAAGAAGGGAAATACTGCCTTGTAAATCCAATACCCCGGTACCCCCAGCCAGTTGGTCAAGAACGGCGCAATAACGGTTGTCCCTATCGCAGTATTATAAGCATGAGGATAGCCGATATCCCACCCATCCAAGGCCGCATTGTACAGGTAATACTCTGTATGAATGTCTGTTCCGATAAGCCCATTCGAGATCAGGGTGGACTGATATAGGAAGGCAAGCCCTAAGAGGAAGACCAAGTACGGTGTCGTCCTCGCGTCCAGCTTCCCCCATGCACATAGCACCATGGCCGCGATCGTACAAGCTACCACTCCATACGCCAAATAGGGAATACCGAGCCTCGCTGATACTATAGCGACAATCAGAGCACAGGCGCCTAGGCCAAGCGTGTAATACCACCTCTTCACCTGGCTACCACCTCAGAATAGATTGCTAGGGCTTTGGCCGCTATCTCCGCAAAACTATACTGCCGGACTTCTTCAAGCCCTTTCTCGCCCACCTGACGACGGTTACAAGCCGAGTCCACGGCCATCGCAGCCATCTTGTCAGCCAAGTCTAGCCCATCTCGCCTAAACGTCATCACACCACGAGGAACCCAAGTCTCGTCCCTACATAAGACAGGTAGCCCCGCCACCATGGCCTCCAATACACCCATCTGAAAGTCCGTTTCGTGTGTAGTGCAGACAAAGGCATCCGCCCCACGATACAGTGCCAGTAGGTCTGCTTCCGGCACGTCTTTCCTGAACCGTATCGGCAGTCCGATGGCCAATCGCCTCAGCTGGTCCTCTTCAGACCCACTCCCCACTATCATTAGGCTTGCATGAGCCAGATTATACATCTTGCGAAAGGCACTTATCAATGCGTCTATGCCCTCATACGGTAGGAGGCTATTCACGGCAAGAAATTGAAAGTCGCCGTTCACTGTATAGTCACGCTGCACCGCAGCTTCGTCTACTTCCACCCCCACAGGCAACACACGAAGTTGTTGCATCCTCGGATAGTACATCCTCATCTCAGGGTGCTGGAACTGTCCTTCCGATAGCAGAATATCAGAATGTTCCGCACAATATCTCAATACTGGTTGGGCCATGAGGCAATACCATTTATTCAAGCCCCGGCCAGCTAGAGTGAACAACTCATTACCAAATGGCTGAAACACAACAGGCCGTCGCCGTAGCTCTTGGAGGTAAAAGAAGGGCAGCACATGACCACAGTGAAGAATATCAAAGTTGCTTTGTCTCGCCAGATGCCTAGCCAGATTCCGGCAATACCGCACAGTCGCTACAATGCCCGTAGCAACAGGCCCCAAACAAGCAATATAGACAGAGTGGCCGCAGACCTCTCGGACCGCACGAACACCCTCTGGGCTGTCCACGATGATCTCAACATCCACCCCCAACCTCGCTAGATGCTTCCCGAGAAGATAAAAGTACTTGTTCACCCCGAGCCATCGGTTAGTGCCATGCACCGCCAAAACTATCCTCATTGTAAATAGCCCTTCACCGCCTCACAGACAGTACCAATCTGTTCATCTGTCAAACCTGAGCCCGACGGTAGATACAAGCCTCTATCACTGACATTATCAGCTACAGGGAATATCCCTTTGGAATACTCCTTGAAAATCTCCTGCTGGTGCATGGGTATGAAGAATGTTCGGGTACCAATCTGTTTGTCTGCAAGGTGACTACGAAGACCGTCTCTCATATCCTTACTTCCAGCCAAGATTGCATACATCCAATACGAACTCCTAGAACCCCACATCTCGACAGGAGTTGTGATGCCACAGTTGTGATGCAACTCTGCCGTGTATTTAGCAGCGTTCACTCTCCTCATCTCCACGAGTTCATCAATCCTCTCTAACTGAGCCAGTCCTATCGCTGCTTGAACATTCGTCAACCGATAATTGAAACCTATGTCCGTATGGTAGAACCTCCGCCCCGGATCGTGGGCAAGGTCCTTCAATCGTCTCGCTCTGTCGGCCACCGCCGCATTATTCGTTGCTATCATCCCGCCCTCCCCTGTCGTAATGACCTTGTTGGCATAGAATGAGAAGCAGGCTATATCACCGAGGCTACCAGCCCGATTGCCCTTATACAATGCGCCGTGTGCCTCCGCAGCATCCTCAATAACAAACAAATTATGACCATCAGCGAACTCTCTTACCCGATCCATATCACAAGGGTGCCCGTAGAGATGCACAGGCATAATCGCCCGAGTCTGGGGGGTAATCACCTCTTCCAACTGCCACGCATCCATAGTGAATACAGCGGGCTCACAGTCGACAAATACCGGGGTGGCTCCTGTGTACAGAACAGCAAAGGCGCAAGCCGCAATAGTGAGCGTTGGGACAAGCACTTGGTCACCCTTACCAATACCAAGAGAAGCCAACGCCAAATGCAGGGCTGTTGTTCCACTGGTTGTTGATACTCCATACCGGCAGCCACAGTATGCAGCAAACCGTTGCTCAAACTCATCCACGTACTTGCCAGCCGATGATACCCAACCCGACCTGATGCAGTCTAAGACATACTGCTCCTCGTTACCACCCAGCAAGGGTTCGCAAACAGGTATCATAATGGCTCCTTGTCTGCTTCCTTCCCGCTGTACGGCCCACGCTTGACCTCAAGTAGCACCGTCTTATGGGGGAACGAAAACCCATGACCGCCTCGTTTCTGTATCAAAATATCCCCGGTCACTAGAGCCACGGCCTCCACAAGACATCCGTTATCATCGTAGATACTCGCAGTAGGCCCACCGCAAAGGACAAGGAGCACCTCCATCGGCGCACTCGTTACATCCTTGTGCTTGTGACGATGGGGAGCCACAGTAGAGCCAGGGGGGAAGAACAGAGACCCTACCTGTAGCACATCATCTGGGGCGGAGTAGAAACGCTTATCTGTACATTGCAGATAGTCTGCAGCCTTTAGTATAGTTGCCAATTCCTGTCCATTGTTATCTATAATGGTACGCATTTGTTCCCTCCTTTCACATAACCAAGATCATGATCTACCATGATTCTCACTAACTTATCGAACCGGATGCGGGGTTCCCACCCCAGTCTGTCCCTAGCCTTCGCCGCACAGGCCAACAAACAATGTACATCACTAGGACGTGTGTTGGCAGCACTACAAGTCACATAGTCATGCCAGTCCAGTCCCACATGGCTGAAGGCCTGTTCTGCAAAGTCTCGCACGGTATGTGTCTCATTCGTGCCGATCACATAATCGTCTGGCTCCTCCTGCTGAAGCATCAGCCACATTGCCTGCACATAATCCGGTGCATACCCCCAATCCCGACGCGCATCCAGATTCCCTAGTTCTAGCTTGTCCTGCACACCAAGTGCTATCCGCGCCACCGCAAGGCTTATCTTTCGTGTGACAAACTCCGGCCCTCTTCGCTCAGATTCATGGTTGAACAGAATCCCACAACAGGCAAACAGGTTGTACGCTTCGCGATAACACACCACCATATTGTGGGCATATATCTTTGCGGCACCATACGGGCTGCGTGCCCTGAACGGAGTCTCCTCTGATTGAGGAGGCTTAGACTTACCAAACATCTCACTGGATGAAGCCTGATATAGTTTCGCCCCCGGGCAGAATGCCCTCATCGCTTCTAATAACCTCGTCACCCCCACACCAGTAGCCTCCGCTGTGTACTCCGGTATATCAAAACTCGCAGCAACATCACTCTGCCCGGCTAGGTTATAGATTTCATCTGGGCTTAGGTCATGCAAAAGCATTGACAGGTGGTTCTCTGTCGTCATATCCCCATAGTGCAATGTTGCCTGACCTTTCAGGTGTGTTATATTGACCGATGGGTTCACCGCACGACGGATTAGACCATGCACCTCGTATCCCTTCCTTAGCAATAGCTCCGCTAGAAATGAGCCATCTTGACCATCTATGCCTGTTATCAGTGCTCTTATCATTTTACCTCCATTATTTCCTTGTATAGCGTTACGTACGCCGCAACACACTTATCCCACCGGTGTTCTCCCGCAAACTTCAGGTTTCTAGTACGGAGATTAGCGGCAACAGCAATAACGCTCTCTATGTCGCTCTGGCTACTGAACAGCGAGTCTAGGCTCCCCACAGACACACACCGGCTACGGATATCCTCCGGTAGTATTGCGTCATCTAGCACTATGACAGGCTTACCACAAGCCATAGCTTCTACAGCAGGCAACCCATACCCTTCAATCCCTGTGGGGAACACAAACGCATCTAAGCCATTGTAGAATGCGTTGAGTTGTGCATCAGGAACCAACCCCAAGAACCGTATTCTCTCATCGCCATTGGCCATATCTTCTAGCATAGCCCTGTCTGGTCCCTGGCCAGCTACCAACAGATCCGCATCCAAATCACTTCTATGAAAGGCATCTACGAGCAACCCAATACGCTTTCGCTTATCCAGTTGGCTCAACGTGCCAATGGTGAACCGGTTTCTTACGCTGGGTTCGTGTCTTAGATTGCTGGCTATCCCCAACCGAATGATGCGCACTTTGCGTTCATCTGCCCCGAGGTATTCCAACACATCCTGTTTTGTCTTGTCGCTGATGCAGACCAAGAACCGACATCGGGACGCAATCTTTGACCCAAAGGCGAAGTACCGACGCCCTATCTCCAGTTTCCAATTACTGTAGCCCATGCCTGCGCCCGCTCTATCAGGGTTGGTAGTTGTGAACAAGTCCAGATAGGTCGCAATGCTTTTCTCCGGAGGCAGCCACATAGCCTCTAGCGTCGCAAGTGCATGGTAGACATCTATCCCCTTTCTCGGAAGCGTAAAGGCAATCTTCACCCCAGTATGCCAAGCATATGCGTATAGGCTCTCCCCATTGGTGGCCACCTTCACCACATCATGCCCACACCTTTCTAATTCTCGTGCTACCTCCGTGGCAATCCTTGTCACCCCCGTACCCCGGAAGTCAAAGTATCTATTCACAAGGCAGACTTTCATTCACCTCCTAAATATCCAATCCGATTTGAACTCACTTGACGTACTCACCCCGACGAGTACCCACCAAAAGGGGGCCATCTGCGTCCAGAGATAATGGTCCCACACCCCCATCGCGAGGATCGCCACCCAGGCATACTTCCACCCTGTCTTGACAAGGCAGTAGATGGATACAAACAGCCAGGACAAGGCAGCAAACGGCCCGACTTGGTGCATGATTATAAGGGGCATATTGTGTACTACGGCTCCACCAACAGTACTCAAAGAGTAACCACGCCCTACAAGGCTGAAGTTCTGCACAGCATCCACAATAGGAGTCCACCTGCCCGATGTTAGCGCCTGTACCCCGGTTGCATCTATGGCAACCTCCCCTGTTAGTAACCCACACAGAACAGCCACATTCTGATTGCCTTCGTAGAGAGGGCCGAGGTAGCCCAATATACCCCATGTGACTACCACCGCAAGCCCTACACTAGCCCATGCGAGTAGACGCTTGCTAAAGTCACGCCGTATCACAAGAACACAGACTAGCACCCCCACGATAAACACAGCTTCCAGCGCCCCCACAAAGAACAGTGCTACAAGGGCAACACACATAACTGCATATCGCCACCTGCCTTGATACACCAACGCCCCGAATATCAGGTATCCGGCGGCGGCACAATAATTCGTGATAAAGCCACCCGTGTATTGCCCGGGGTTGACTATGCCAGCCACAATAATAGAAGCGCTGCCAATTATTACGAATGGTGTAAGCGCCCTGAAGATATCCTTACCCACCACTCGCGCCACTAGATATACTGCAAACAGCACCACCCCCATGACCAAAGGAGACAGCCTAGATTGGAAGGAGTTGCCATTCACCACACCGGACAGACCCATCCCTACAACAAGCACCAAGAGAGGCATCCATACCTTCTTGTCGCCAAACCCGCACTCCTTGACCTGCGGCCAATACTTGAGTACGAACACGCCCACCCCTGACGCCAGCAGCACATACCCAAAGGAAGGAAGGAAGAAAAGTACCTGACCGTTCACGGTTGCTAGGTCGGTCAGAAACCTATTATGAATGGGGGCTAGCGCCAACCCCACCCCTATGAGAATCACAATGGCCTTCCACTGTTTCGCTGCTATATCACCTCCATACAATGCAAAGGGCGAGGTTTCAGAAGGAATAAAAGTGTTTCTTGCACATTGGGCAGTCCGCCCTACCCCACCCTTTCTGCTCCACAAGAAGAACATGACACTCCGGGCATTCGCCGTACAATATCTTTTTGTAGAAATACACGAGCTTTGCCAGCAGGTTAGCCATCGACAACCCCCCTTATCAGTTCGTCCAGAGTGGCTTCTGCCATCTGTAAGTCCAGAGTCCAGAACCGCTGAAACTCGTCGCACTCCCAGTAGAAGGACTTGATCTCGTCGCGCGACTTGCCTTCCTTGACCATCTTCCGTATATCATCCGGTAGGCCATCGTCCTTCAATAAACTCGCGCGTGTGTTTTCCCTCCCCATCGGGCGGGCGTACATCAATGCTCTTGTCAACTTAACCTGCTTGGCGAGGGGCATCTTGCTGACTTTCCCCCCGAGCATCTTGCTGACCGCCTTCGTTGCCATTGCCTGTATCTTGTCGCCTCTTGCCATGTAAACTCCTTTCTAATTCTTCCAAGGCCATCTCCCCTTTGTCCTTACCGTCCCTGTATGATACACGAATGTCCTGCGCCTCTCGGTCATCATAGACGAATGTCACCCATGTATTTATAGGCTTGCCATCCATGAAGCCACGATACTTGCGCGTATAGAATGTCGCGTCGTTCACGCCGAGCTTCTGTTGCAATAGCCCGGGATTCTTCTGTCCGTCATGAACTAACTGAAACCCTGCGGATATGCAGACCTTTTCCCAGAAGCACATCCCATTCTTTGTCATTTAGGGGGTTCTCCCGTTCTCCCGAAGCGAGCTATTGTGGTGCGAGACACCCGCGGCTTGTCTGTTTTGTCAGGCATGAAAGGCGTCATATCATCGCCCACAGCGTCAACGTAGATGTCCTCTTTCTCCGGTTTCTCCCGCATGATAGTCGGTATCAGGGAACAGGCGATCACAAACCCGATACTCAGCCAGAATAGTGCCATGTATGTGTCTATAATCTGAGTGGGGTTACTGCCCGCCGATGTTTGCAGTGCTTGGAATCCCATCAGCGCCCACACTCCGGCGGCTCCGTATGATAAGAACGCGAGCCTCTTCCAAAAGAACATCCCCATCAGCCCAAGTCCGAGGAACCCGAACAGCCATAGTACCATCGTATCACCTCCTATTTGCGCCGTTGCGTAAGTCAATGAATAGCCAGCCTCGTTCTCCGACCATGCCGAGAAGTAATAAATGTTCGACTCTCCCAGAGTAAGCCCCGTTACGTTACAGCTCGTCCCATTGCCACTACAAGCTGCATATCCTTCTGTTACCGTAGTGGGGTAACGCAGTTCTGAAATCCGTATTATTGTGGTATCCGCCAGATAGCCCATGTCCCAGGTCAGCCCAACGGTAGTGATGTCCAGTTGTGAAGCCACAAAATTAGTTGGAGGTGATGGACGCAGCAATAGCCACCAATCTATAACAAGGTGACTATCGTCTACCCCTTCCATACCGATTGTCAAGAGAGAATCAGTTACTCCTGTCATATTTATTGAGAGCAAAGATGGCGGTATAGTCTGTGCTAGGGCAACACTTACCACTGCCAAACTGATAGTCAGTACAACTACTAAGCTGATTCCTATAATCTTCCTATACATTTTCCCCCGGCGCGGTAATATCAACGATACTTATTCTTTGTTGCCAACCAAAAAGCATAAACATCACTTTCATCAAATACTCTATTGTAGACCCAAACCTCACCCATAGTTCCTTTGAAAAGGTTCAGCGTTGTACTATAACTACCTACGTATTTTGCTCGGTCAATAGAGGGGAAGTTCATCGGGTAATTGGTTGCTACAATACGCTCGGAGTAACCATTCAATATAAAATCAAAGTAGCCCCCAGAGGCAGCCTCAAACTTGATTGATACGCCTATCAAAACCCACTTGTTATCGTAAGCACTGTGCATAGTAGAAAATTTAACTGAGCAGGGTTTATTTCTAGCTGATGTACCATCATGGTAGTACACAGATATATAATTATCGTTATCGTTTCTTCTAAACCATATGAATGGGTCAGTCAAGGCGGCTTCTGCTAATATACTCTGCACGCCAACCCTCTTTTCCCATTTCACCCAAGCCAATATCGTCATCTCATTATTGGTAGCATCAAAAGCAAATGCTTCTGTAACTAGATGGTCGCTTTCCCCAATCCTGTATTGTCTCCCTGCTGGTGTCCATAGTGCCCCAGCAACTGTTGTTGCATACATATTCGCATCATCCGATGTTAATGGAGATGCCTTTTGCCATGGTGCATACAAAGGTAAATAAATCTGTAATCCATTCGCAAGTAATGAGTTATGAAATGGCAGATCATCAATTACTTGTTCTGAGTATTCATCTGCCAAAGTTCTCAATCGAGTATTTTCCACACTATTTTCCCCCATTTGTAGACTTTTGTTCAAGTGATTAAATTGGAGTATGTCCACACGTGGTTCGTAATTAGCAGCTATTAAGTAAGAGTAAAATAGTAAGTCCTCATGCACATAGATATGTTTGCCACCCGTAGTGGCTGTTTGATGATATAGTGTCTCCACATCTAGTGTCTCCAGATTAAGCAAATGAATTTTGCCATTAGTATCCATAATTACCGCATAATCACCCCAGAAATCTACCCAGTACCCGTTTAAAAACACAGACGAGGAGAACTCATGAATAGTTGTTATAGCATGAGGGTTGCTCACATCAGCAACGATAACACCAGAGTCTGGGCTATGGGTTCCTATCAGTAGCTTATTCCCACGCTTGGCCACATAAGAGAATTGCCTGTTTTCATAGTAACCACTTACTACAGATGGCTTAGACGGGTTAGTTATATCTACAACAGTAAGACCATTTTCTCCTGCTCCAGTTGCATAATTCGTTACATAGGCATATTTGCCGTCCACCCAAATATCATGTGGCGAGTCAAAGTATGTAGTACCAGACATCTCGGCAATTAGTGTAGGCCTCAACAAGTCGGAGATGTCTACAATTGAGATTTTCCCTGCAAGATGGTTTGCAGCAAAGTAATAGTTCCCATATACCCTGTGTCCGTGAATCAGATCAAGAGCCAGCGTAGTAGCAATAAAAGGATTAGTAGGGTCAGAGACATCAATAATGACTAATCCAGTCTCCGAACTCGTAATCAGGTAGTTGCCCCTTTTATCAAGACAATAGCCTTTTGTTGCTACGCTGCCAACTAATACAGGACTTGTTATATTTTTGATATCATAGACAAGCAGTGCCCCTCCCCCTCTAAGTAGAAAGTAAAGATAGTCTCCATCTACTGTTGTGTTTCGTGTGCTATCTGCAGTAGCGCTTGTTATGTTTGTAGCTATAGTAGTTATAAAGTCAAGTTCGGGGATGTCCTTTATGTGGAAATAAGGTGTATCATATGTTACAGAGACTCCCTGCGTATAATTTAATCCTGCTGGTTCTTCTAACCCTATGACTACAATCGTTCCTCTAGTGGTTGCATCTATCCTACCCTGAATTGCAGTCAAGGCATCCGCTTGATCACAAACTATATCAGCCTGAGACTTAACATGGCCTGCTGCATTTGAGGCAACGACTACATAGGTGGCACTCCGGACAACCTGAATATAGGAGGCATCCCTTACTCCTGCTGCATGAAGTGAACCCAAACCATGAACACCTGTAGTTAAAGCAGCGTGAGTAGCAATATCAGCTGCCCAATTTAGGATTGCTTTAGTCTCTGCCAGAGTCTTCTTAATGTATGCGCCGGCCCCAGAAGCTACAAGGAAATCATTAGCAGCAGTAGCTAGGGAGTGTTGGATGTATTGAGGGTGGTCATCATCTCCCAACCCTGCTAGAGAACCATGGTCAGTAGCCAAAGAGCTTGTAAACACAGTAGTCCAGGGATATACGATTGTTAGAGTATCCGTTCCTTCCTGATTGATAATCTTGGCTATGAGTATGCCATAGCTCGCAACTATTGGCGGTAGTATACCAGGCACATTTGCCGCTTCTGCTTGAAAAGCCGTATAGTCACCTTGCCCGTAAACTACGTGTACGTGAGTCCCTTCGTAATCTACATAGACCCAATGAACGCCAAATCTATTTGACGTCAAAGCTACTTTGCCAGAGGTTATATCATTGTAGGATTGCACTAAGACAGACTGACTCGTATCCTCAGTCCAGGTTGAACCACTATCTGAAGTGTACCAATAAGACCATGTGCTTCCGTCAACGGTAGTTATTTGCCTAGTTAGCCCTGCATAGATTACACCCGCACTAATAGACAGAGCTAAACTGCCCCCGTCTGTGGTCACTAGCCCACTAGCCCTGTGCGGCCCATGGTGTTCTACTTGGTGCATGAAGGCTCGGTTTATTCCCTGTATCCCGAGGGTATCTATTTGGAATATGTGAACAGCAGTACCCTGTCGAAAGACCGCGCCCATAAGAATGTGATCTTGCTGAAACCCATAAGTAGCATAATCCAGTGCTACTACTATTTGTGGAGTACCTGCGTTGTAATCCAAATAGATAGCGTTGATACTAAGGTCTGTAAGGGTCTGCTTTGCCTTGCCCGCATAGTCGAAGAAGTTGCCGACAGCCGTATCAGAATCGGCCTCTTTACACCAACCAGTAGCGGCAGCTATAGCCACGCTCCCGTCAGCATCCCCATGTGCTGTAATTGCACCACCGGATAAGAGTGTCCTGTCCCCAAAGAAATTGATATAGTCCTGAACATCATCGTAAGTGGCTACCCCCAACTCAGAAACTTCTACGTCTATGCCTGTTATCGTAGCACCCAAGTCCACGGTGTCTGTACGCACGCTGTAGTAGGTTGTATCTATAGTCAGATTGAACCACATCCAGTTCGTGGTGGCTCCCATAGATAGGCCGCCAGCATCCGTTATGAGATTACCGAAGAACCAATTATCGCCACCTACTGTAAATATGGCAGTAACGCCGTCCCCAGTAAAACTGACCGAAGCCCCAACACCTACTACGCTAATGTTGTCAATAGCCCTAGCTACCGTTTCACCCACTCCCCAACTATAGTTGCCCGCCAGAATCAAGAGTTGCCCCCCTATTGCCGGCAACGCATCTAGTGCCGCCTGAAACTGCACATGATCGTCTATCCCATCACAAGTGTAGTCGGCATCGGTAGCTCCAACTATATTCCCTATGATGATAGAATACCGCCCGTGCCCTAGCGTCAGAATCGCGTTATCGGGATTTGTGCTGATGCTCATAGGAAAGGCCACAGCTATACACGCAACTGCCATAGCACTCGCCAGCACCGTCAGCCACTTTCTCTTTGTAGCCACCTTATGTAATAGTTTCTTGATTGTGTTCATATTCATTTCTCCTTTTACACCTCTGTTGTGACGCGTTTGACATACCCGGACGCTATCAACCTCCTCACAACTTCCTTCACCCGGTCTTCCTTGTGGTGTGTCCCTTCGCTTATCTCGGCGACGGTACTTTGGTGATTCTCGTCAAGGTAAGCCAGCACATCCCAGGACGGCCCATTCAGCCCGAACTCCTCGGCTTTTATCTTGCCCATTGGAGTCAAGGCATAGGTACACCGCGTCCCCAACCGGACTTTGCGCCTCGGCCTGAAGTTATCTATCAAGTCTCCTATGGTTCCCATGTTACATCTCCTTTGCCATTACCGGCCTCAAATTGACAGCGTTCTTTGACTTCCACAGGTCATAGAACCGCTTGCCCCCTAGAAAGTCGCGCGGCGCGTTCCCGTCAACGAACAGGATTAGCGGTTTCCCTTCAACATTCCCCAGTGAAATGTCCGCGCCTATGTATCCCGTTCTCCTGATCCGCACCTTTGTCGTATGCTCCCGCACCATGCACCATTCACAATATGCTCGTATCTGCGCGTACTGTAAGAACGTGAACCTATCAATCTCGTTTTCATAGACGTGCGTCCCGATAACTAGCATATCAAGATGCCTCACAATGCTATTGATTGAGCCGACGAACTTGTTGAACTTGTTATGTGGGTTCCTCTTGGGGCAATACCTCTTCAACTCAGATAAGTACCACACTGCTCCCTTGAACAGCGTGTATGCTTCGCCTTCTAACACCCACTTCTGAGTTGCGTCGCCCACGAACTCGTCATATTCATTCTGATCGGCAGAGTTCTCTATACCTTCAACTCCGGCCGCCTTTGCCATGTTGTTAATCTCTCGCATCATGGCAGGGGCATCGAACAGAACATACTCGCCAAACGCTTTCTTAGGCAGGAAGTCCAAAAGTATCCTCCGCCCAAAGTAGTATTTCATCAGATAACTGATCGAGACGCCAAATAGGTCTTTGCCACTCCCTCGCTCGCCAAATACCCCCATGGTCCCCCGCGCTATCATCCGCAAGGTATCGGCCTCTTTCCGGCGACGCCAGGGCAAGCCTTCTCTTAGAGGAAAGTCATCCATCCCATCAAGATCGTCCACGTATCTCAGTGTTTCTACTGCCATTATCCTCCAATGTCCATCTTCTCAGCCTCTTCCATCTCGGCCTGCCGCGTCTGTTCCATCGCCAACTGTGTCCCCTTGTCTAAGAGGTTGCCCCTTACTGACCTCAAATGACGATACACGGACTCACGCCGGATTTGCCCTAGTGTAACCTTCCCACACTGTACATCGGGGTCGAGAATCCGCGCGGACATATCAGCCAAAGAATATGGCTTGACGGCTCTTAGCGGGATATTCGTCATTTCAGGCAAGTGTTCTCTATCGGTATCAAATACCCGCGTGGCTATGAGTAGCCGTGCCTCACCGCCAAGGTCTTTCTTGGACTCCAGCTCCTCAAGGCGTTCCGACACCTCTTGCTGCAGAGCCATCAGAGCCTTCAAAGCATCGGCCAACTGGTCGCCCGACATATTCCCGTTATCTTCTTTCTTCTTCAGCATTGTCTTACGCCTGCGCGAATGTCTGGACTATGTTCATTATACCAAGAAGAATGCCAATACCTAGCATGATATAGAGAACCAACTTGTGCGGCTGATTTCGTATGGCTTCCAACAACTGCCTTTGACGGGCTTCCTGCTCTTGTATCTCCACTGCCGCCATTTCTGCAGCGGCTTCCCTCGTGTGAAACTGCGCGTCCACGGCTGTCACAGTAGTACGCGTCTCTGGAGCTGTGATCGGTTCGGGGTTGTTCAGATACCAGGCTTCAGTCCTAACATCAACCTGCAGTGTTCTCAAGCCGAGGAAGGGCGTCGGCGGGTACTTCCCCCACCGTCTTATCGCAGGAATAAGCGTCTTCACCTGAAACTCCGTACACGCACAGACAGTACACTTGCCGCGAATCACATTGCTGCCCTTGCTTTCCATGCCGTGAAAGCCCTCTTCATGGTCACACTGACATATTCTTCGTTCCCCAGCCAGCCGATAGTCGCCGAGTTTTCCGAGACTCACCCATCCGTCAGGGGAAGGTTTGACTAGAGTAGAGAGTGACCGGCCAGTTGGGAGCTGCACTTCAGCGAGGACTTTCCCATAAGCATCGGCAGCGTGCTTACTTCTGCGGCGCAGTACCCAAATGAGAACACCTATGCCTACAAACGATATGACAGCGAGGTTAATGATCCATACAAACCACGGTCCGACTTCATACATTGGGATGCCTCACTTTGTTAGCCACATAGAAAGCTAAGGCGATTAGCGCGCAGCCAACAATGACGAGCTTGATACTGGTAGGGTCATCGACCACAAAGCCACGAGCGGCCAGCTCAGTAGAGAAGAACCCCATCACTATGCCGACCAGCCCCATCACGAAGGTGTATATTGTCCCGAAGATTCTCGCAGTTCTTTTCATATTCTATTTCTCCTTATTAACCTCCTTGTTTGCCACCAGTTCGGTGGACTTCAGTCCTGGTACCGTTACTTCTTGCTCTTGCGACTGCGCTTGCTTTTCTTGGCCTTCGCCATATTACACCTCCTTTCGCTTGTGCATATTCATTCCCGAACAGAAGGGCTAGAGGTGAAAACTTGGTACTTGTCCTTACCAATCTTCACTACCTTGGCCCTATGCCCTGTCATATTGACATACCGCCGCACCTCTTCTGCTGTGGCCTTAGAAACCCCGGCCTTTGTTTTCGGCATCACGGTATATTTGACTTTCACTTTGGCCATATCTCACCTCCTTTCTAGTAGTATTCGACGCGTCTCGGCTTACGCTCTGTCGTTGTTGCCTTCTTTGCCACGGCCTTCTTGCACTTAGGTCGCGTAGCACGCCGCTTCTTTGGGGGAGTAGTTACCAGCATACGCCGGAGCCCACCGAAGAAGTCCTGACCATTGCCAGCTTCCCTGAGTGCTTTGGCTGCCTTCTTCTTTTCGGCCTCGGCCTTCAATAGAGCAGTTTTGGCCTTCGCAATATGCGCCCGCGTCTCCATGCGCTCCCGCTCTATTGCTCCCCGCTCCTTCTCCCTTTCAGAAGCAGTACGAGCCCTGGATAACCTTTTCTGTGCGCGTTCCTCTTCCTCGGCTCTATACCGCGCTACGCTCTGCTTGAACTTACCTATTAAGCCCATCAGTGCCCTCCTTCAACACGCGCTGTCTGCGCTTGCCTGTTTTGGTGTGTGTTCTGAGCCTCTGGCGAACATCTGACATATTTAGTCCACTTGGTACGCGGCCTCCGTACAATTTCCGTAGTTTGCCGTCATGGTAAAATATGTCGGCCACCTCTGCCCTTGTTATTTCTCTTGCCATGCTTTGCCTCCTTTCTATACCTTATGCCTTGCCCTTTTGTTCTGCTCTGCCAGCTACCTTGCGGGCATACACAAGATAGCCCTTGCTAACCTCGACTACACGTACCTTATAGCCTGCTTGCCGCCATTCTTTGGCTGCTGCTTGTGCTTCCCTCTTCACTTTGAACTCACCGTGAAGGGAGTACCTCTGCTTGCTAAATAGTCTTGTTGCTGCCATATTGCCCTCCTTATACTTTATGCCTCGCCCTTTTGAGGACTTCGGCTAGTTGCTCCGAACTTAGCCAGTTTGCATAATAATGCGCTGCCGTCACACAACTCATGTTCCCATATAACTAGTGTCTTATATCCGAACGGCTCAAATACCTTCGCCCGATCCCGTGCATTCTCTCCCATGTGCCAATATGTGCCGAACACTTCAATGAGCTTCTTCTGCCCATTGATATTAGCAAAGTCAGGGTTGAATCCGTTTATCATCAGTTTACCATCGCCCACATATGCCCACTCACCAGGGAACGCAAACTCTAGGAGGCTTAGCACATAAGATTCGGGCTTGTTAGGCCGAGCAGTCTGTCGCGTTGCCCTAAACCTATCATTGCGCTCTTCTACTGTAAGACTAGCCCACGCCTTCTTGAGGCTCTCCCCCCTCTTGATTAGCACCTCGCGAGAGAATACTTGCCCTGCACGCGCTCGTCTAATCTTGACTCGTGTCTCATGGTTATGCGTCTTGCCAAAAAAAGGATTAGCGTCCCCTTTGGTTGAATGCCTCCTGTGATAGTTCTTCATTCTTTCAGAAGCCGCCACCCTAGCATAATCATACACTGTACCCTTTCGTAATACCACTCCTGCCTGTTTTAATCTAGAGGCAATTGTGGTAGGGTCACAATTGCATTGAGCCGCAATAGCAGGGGCAGACAACCCATCACTCACATATAGATTGACAATCTCCTCTGAAGACAGTGGGAGTTCCTTCACGCGAAGCCCCGTATAGTTCCTCGGACGGACTGGTATCCCATAATAACGTAGAAGCGAAATTATGGTTTGCCGACTTCGTCCACACGATTCTCCTATCTGCCACGCAGGAAGCTGTTGCCCCCAATAAAGGTCATATAACTCCTCTTGCGACAAAAGTTGGAGGCGACTACGCAACGTCTTACTTATGTGAGTCCTTCCTTTAAACATTACTACACCTTATACTTGGCCTTCTTGCGAATGATGTCTTCCAATTGCGCCGATTGCCCCAAACGCTGTGCGTTTATGATGTCCCGCGCATATGTCCTCTCACGCGTGTTCAATAGCACAACGTCAAAAGACAGATGCCCTACTTTGTTAAACCCTTCGTCTCTGGCTTCTGCTTCAGTATTCGAGGGACCAAGGACGACTAGTCTCCTGTCTACTGGGTCAACAACCCATGTCCACCACCATGGCCGCCGTGTAGATGGCCTATGCTGAGTTCTCATTATGCTGTCACAACCTTATCGATCTTCCGGCGCAGTGCCTTATTTGTCGGTATCCTCTTCTTTGCTTTTCGTGGCACGGTCTTTCTAGGTAACACTTTCTCCAAGCTTATCCCCCTTGTCGGTTCAGGCTTTCGTTTGCCCACATCCGTTTCAAGGCCGCCTCCTGTAAAGTTGATTGTTCTCTTCTTCACGTCTATGAAGCCATCAACTACTCCCAAGTCAAAGGACACATCAGAAAATGGTAACTTCCCCTTGATAAACGTCAACGTCTGCTGCGGCGTGCCTTCTAGTCTCGTAACGCCCTTCGGAGCCTCAATGCTGTGTATCGGCTTCTTGAGATCGTACGGCGGCGGGATTATCTTCCAGTACATCCCCTGCTTCCATGCTATTGTTCCGGCGGGATAAGTAGGACGTTCTTTCTTTGGCTTGAATTTCTCCTTCTTGTCTTCCGCCAATAGCCGCCATCGCAAGCCGAGTTTCGTTGCCGTCTTAACGATAGTCTTGACTTGTGTTTTAGTCGCCGCCTTGACTTGAGTTTGCGCAGCAGTTTGTGTCGCCGCCTTTATCTCTGCCTCTGTTAGCCCCTCTATGGCAGCTTGTGTCGCTGCTTTCACTGCCGCCTCCGATATAGCTTCGACTTCGACCTTAGTGACACCAGCAACTTCAGGGGTAGCCTTCACAATAGATACGACCATAGGTGCAATCTCAGGCAGAACAGTGGGTGATACGGCAGGAACCTCTCTCGGACTGACAACTATATCAGGCTCTATACCTACTAATTTAACAGGCGCAATCGCAATTAGAGGAGCTAGTTGCACACCAGGCGATGCTATCTTTGGCAATGTCGCTGCCCGCGTTGGTGCCCAAGGGTCTGCCACCAGCGTCCCCGCCCTCCCTCTGCTTATTGCTCCACCTTCCACCCATTCGATATCCATAGCCCTGATAGCTTCTCTGAGTTGCTTCTCTAACCTTGCCACTTCAGCAGTTTTGCCCGCCTCCCTAGCAGCGACGGCTTGTTTGTATATGGCATCGATCCTAAGAGCATCTATGAGTTGCTTCTCAAGCCTCGTCACTTCAGCAGTTTTGCCGGCCTTCCTAGCAGCGTCAAGTTGTCTGTATATGGCATCAATATCCCCTACAGGCGCCTGAGCCAATGTCGATGCCCTAATAGCATCCATGAGTTGCTTCTCAAGCTTTGCCACTTCAGTAGTTTTGCCCGCCCTCCTAGCAACTAAAAGCTGTTCCCATATCCTCTCAATGGCACCTATTTTGACCCGTTCCAATTTCGCCTGCTTCATCGCATGATCATATAACAGGTCAACCCACTTGGAAGGATCAGTGGGGTGCTTGGTCTGTGCTGTGGTCAACGCCACTTGTGCCTTATCAGCAGCAGCCTGTAACGCCTGTATATTAGTCGGTTTCAATCCTTCCACGGCAGCCTTCGTATTCCTTACGAGGTCGTCGCCGAAGCCATCGAGCAACTTAGCGATTTCCTTGCTATCAAAGCCCGCCTGCGGACGCATCATCCTGGCAAAGTCATCACCGCTCCCGCGCAACATTGTTTCTAGTTTCAATAGATTAACTTTCTTAGCCACAGAGACGGCTTTTCCCTTCCGTATCAATTCCTCTACTGATGCCAACTCCTTCAAATAGGCATTCTGGGCTTTCATCATCGTTGTATAAGCCGTGCCTATTGTCTTGCCATACGCCTTTGATAACTTGGTCGCCATCTGCTTTGTTAAAGCCGATTCTGCTTTTGCTAATTGAGCCGCTCCTGTTTTGATAGGTGTTATTTTGGCTGCCCTCAATGCTTGTATGCCAGCTCTCGCCCATGAGACCACAATGAGTACGTCCATTGCAATGCTAATAGCCCGCCAGGTTGGAGACATATTGTCCCAATGATAAATAGTACCCGCCACTGGGACCAATGAGATATAGAAACCCCCCCATGCCTTCAGCTGCTGCTTCATCAGCGTCTTCAATTGCTCGGTTGTTTGGGTAGGTTCGACCACTGTAGCAAAATACACCAACACTCGCTCGCGCTGTTTTTCTGTAAGGCTCGCCAGGTTCTCCTTTACGTCCTTTTTTACCTCCCAAGGAAGTCTATACTTAACCTGACTAGAAATCATTGCCCGCTGCTGGCTTTCAGGATAGGCCAGGAATCTCTTCTCTATTTCGTCGAGGTCATATGAATACGCGCCAATCGCCGTGCTATAACTGCCTGTTGCCTTGACTTCATTCTGTTGCGCCGGGGTTAATCTATCCCAATCGGTCTTAGCAAACCATTCGCCCGGCCGTGCCTCGATATATTCATCTCGCCATTTGCTGTCAAGGCCCTCGCTGCCTTCTTTCTTCAACACCATCTGCCACTTCGGGTCTAGTGCCTCAAAGTCCTTTCGTGCTACCCACTCCCCAGTATCCAGCTTAACATGGTTCTTCTCAAACTCCTTCATAAAGGCATCGTAACCCTTCTGCCTCAGAAGAACCTGCGACTGCGGGTCAAGATTGTCAAATATGTCTTTCGGAACCCATTCACCTGTATCCAGCTTGACGTGTTGCGCCTCAAACTCTTTCAGAGCCTGCGTCTGTTCTTGCTCTGCTTCGGATACCTCCCGGGCCATAACCTGGTTGAACTTCTCTACCCCCATACTCTTGAGTTTGTCCTGCTGTTCCTTTGATAACTTCTGAAAGTCTGCGCGGCTTACCCACTCGCCAGTCTTGAGTTCAATGTTCTCAGCCTGGAACTCGGCCTCAGCCTTCTGGAGTTCGGCCAGGCTTTTCTCCCGCCACTCTTCGAGTTCCTGCTGAGGCTCCTCAACAGCCTTCTTGAGTTCTGCGGCAGCTTCCTTCTTGGCCTTCTCAATGTCCGCTTCTGCCTTCTTCGCTTCGGCTTCTATTCTCTTCTTCTCTTGCTCAATAGGAACGCGGGGGAGTCGTTGCCCGATAGCAACTAATCGTTTCCGGCGTTGCTCTTCGGTTCGGAGTTCGCCGAGAAGTTCCTGCTGGCGGCGCTCCAGTTCGCTTAACTGTTCACGCGCGGCTCCAGTAATGGTCGCCTCGGCCTCGCGCCTTTGTGTTTCCAGTTGCCTTTGGTGCTTCTGGTACTCCTGCTGGATTCGCTGTTTCTCTCTGTCAAACGCTGTAACCATGGTTACTCCTTGAGGTCATTATCATGCCCGCCCCTTATGATTCTGAACGCCATAAACACTACAGCCCCGATTATGACGTAGGGCATCGCCCGCACCCACAGGTAAAATGTAATCCCCGTCGGGCTATCGGCAGTGATGCCGAACATATCAATGAAAGTATTGGCCAGCGTCGTCCATAAGTCGTTGAAGACCGGCAGCACTAGAACCACTGCAAAGCCACCGACTACGAGTAGTGTTAGTTTGTTCATTAGTTGTAAATCAGCGGTATCCTCAACCGTAGGAAGACTTCAAGGCCCAGGGATGCAATCAGCCCTACCGAAATAGGCATGAACACTGCGTACCTGAAGATAATCCAGCTCCCGTAGAAGAACGAGTAGTCAAACCACAGAATCCCCCACAGAACCTTGATATACCCCCATGCCGCGTGCGGCGGCCAGAATGACGGGTTCATCAACTGGTAGAGGCGCGTCGAACCTATCCCGTACACGCCTTCGAGGATCAGAGAGATAACCGTCATCAAGACGAAAGCACTCGCCAATCCTATCACCCATTTAGGATTCTGCATTACACTCTGCTCCTTATGAAAGCATACCCACCGACACTAACGAGGTAAATCAACAGTATCCAGAACGGTATCAGCCCTATCCACATCGTACCGACAAGAACCGAGCCGCCCGCAGTCATCGCCAGCCAGATATTCCCATTCGTCAATACTAGAGTTAGCACGCCAAGAATCGCCGCCAGTAAGAGTGCGCACAGCGCCCACCCCGTAGTATAAGGTAAGCCATAGGAATCAAAGAGATTATTGATCTGTTGGTAGAAAGGCATATTCTCCAGTCCGCTGTGGTCGGGGTCTTGGAACCAGCCATCCGGCTCTTCGTCGTCCGGCGGGTCTACAACTGGACTACCCGCTAATGTCGTCGCCATATCTTCTGTGTAGCCCGCTGAATAGTTTCCGGCGCCTTCTCCCCATGCTCTGAAGTAATATGTCGTCCCTGGGGTTAGTGCTGTTACTGTGGTCGCCGATTCAATCCCAGAATAAACTGTCGTACCATGAAGCACGCTCGAAGGATACGCACTTTGCTGCATCTGGATTATCGTGTTATCGGTACCGCCGCCCTTGACCCATGTTAGTGCAATCTCCGTCCCGCTTATCGGGGTCGCCAATAAGTCGCTCGGGTCGCCTAACCCATCCGATGTCGTAAAACTCAACTCGCTACCAGAGGCCAGCCCGACTGCGTTCCGCCCCTGTGCGCGGAAGTAGTATGTCGTATCAGGGGACAAGCCCGAAATGTCTACATAGAACGACTGCCCCGAAGTCAAACTACCCGTCCAGGACGAATCGTAATCATATACCCCCGTTGCTTCGCCCCATTGCAATCTCCATTCGCACGTGTCCCCGCCATCATCGGTTATCACACCATGTAATCTCGCTGTGGTCAAACCGATATGCGTTGCTGCGTTTGTAGTAACGTCCGGCGTGCCATAAGTTCTCACGGTTACAGTAGAGCCGTATGATGTACCAATATCGTTCGTGGCGAAAGCTCTAACCCTGTAATAAGTCCCGCCAGTCAACCCTGTGACCGCGAGGTTATACGGCGCCGCTCCCCACGATCCATACTCGTCAACTACACTATCCGTTAGTGTCGGGGTGCCGGTTATGCCTTCTATGTAGACAAACCCTCGGCGTGTGATAGTGGCTCCCGTTTCTGTCACTTCACCTCTTGCCCTGAATGTAGTCTCGCCAATATCCGTGGGTGCATATGTGGATACTACAGGCGCACCAACGGCGGCAACCGTCATGGTGTTGCCATAGACTACGCCGTTAATGTTCTCGGCAAATGCCCGCACCCTACATTCCTCGCCTATGGTGAGGCCGCTGATGCTTAACCCGAACGAGCCAACGCCAAAACTCCCACCTTCTTCAACATAATCATCAGTCAGGTCTGGTACCCCATACCCGCCTTCGATATAGACAAACCCTCTCCTGAATGCTTCTGGGTTAGCGACAGTCAATGCCCCGCGAGCAATAAATGATGTTCCTGTCCTATCCGTTGCGGCATAGGTTACAACCACTAGCCCTTCATCTTCCTCGCCTTCATCGCCGAGCGTGAACATCAATATCTCGCCGCTGCTTAACCCTTCGTCGTTCTCCGCCTGTGCGCGGAAGTACCATGTCTGCCCTAGTACGGCACTCAATAGCACGATGTCTGTATGAAATCCCTCGCCCGATTGATAACCTCTCGGCGGGCAAACTCCTGGAACTGTATCTCTCCACGAAGTAGCTTGGTCTAAGTCTCCAGGGTCAAGGCCATACTGAAACCGTACGCTACAATCAGAGCCTCCATCACTTTCGAGATACCCATGCAGACGACGTTCTCTCCAAGAATGCCACGGCATCTGCTCGGCGGGCTGTGTCACCACGGTCGGGCCGACGGTTGTTTGAACAGTGATTGTGTTACCGTAAGCGAATACATGGTCGCTAACAGCGAACGCCCGCAGCCGATAGTACGTGCCAGATGAGAGATTGGATATGTCCAGACTGAATGTACCTACCCCAAAATCGGCACTCTCTGTTACCCATAAGTCACTCAGAGTGGGATCGCCAGTTGTGCCTTCCATATAGACGAAGCCCCTAGTATAAGCGTTCGGGTCGGCGGCGGTGATTTCACCTTCGGCAACCATTGAGGTAGCATCGATATAACTAGGTTGATGCGTGATGACTTCAAGTTCATACTCAAGAGCCTGTAAATAGGGGTAGCCATCATTGATGTCGGCACTTCGCCCCCAGATAGTTGTGAAGTCCCATCCCGCATCCGTAAAGGTTGTGGTGGTCTTCATCTGTGCGGTGGTCTTGCCTGTCCCACCAGCTGAAGTTGCCATTCCTGATGTCTGAGTATCCCAGAAGGAGTTGGTCGTCTGCACAGGGTTCCCATCAGACCCTATCAGTCCACCTCTCAAACTAACTGCGCCACCAACAACTGTGCCAGTGGAGTAACACTTATCTACTGGGTCAGTAGTGGTATAGCCCAATCTACCATCAAGCCCACCTGTATAAGTACCCGCGCCTGTCCCAGGCCCTCCGTTCACAGCACAACGAGAATAAGAGTTACTGATGCGAACATTACCACTGGATAAACTCGTCAACCCGCCCGCTCTCCCGCCCGTGCCTATAGCTGCCACCGTCCCTGTTGAGAAACATTCATCTACGTAGACATAACTGATAGTATTGGCCAGGCCGCCCGCATGAATGTCGGCTTGCACATCTACATTCGTTGCCGAACAGCGATATAAGCGTGCTGCATAAGATAGAGATGTTTCACTACTAATCCCCCCTACGACTCCCGCTGCATACCAACCTAATGATGCTACCTCGGCATTGCTGACATGACAATATGAAAGGCGCGCACTGTAAGTCGCATATCCTACGAGCCCCCCTGCTGGACTTGGGTAACTATTGTAAACTGCACTCACATAAACATTGTCGGCTCGGCACTGGGATATGTCTAAGTACGTGGTTGTTGATTTTCCTACTGCCGCTCGCCCGAGCAATGTTCCCACATATTGATACCCAACTATGTAAGCATCACGAAACGAGACATTACGCAGGTATCTATCCAGCGTATTAGCATAGCCAAACAGCCCCACATTGCTTGTAGCAGGGCGATTGATATGGAGGCCGTAAATAGCGAATCCCTTACCGTCAAAACGCCCCGTAAATGGAGCCCCCGAGGTTCCTACAGGAAGAAAGCCCTCGTATCGTTGCCCCGATTCGCTCCAATTCCAATGTTGTGTCTCTGAGGCGTCTATGTCGTTTCCTAGTTCATAGTACGCCGCAAGAGAGTTTCGCATCCATTGAAGCTCGCAGATGTCAGTTATGACATACGGGTCCCCTACTGTTCCCGCTCCGCTTGGTTGAGTTTCGCACTCCAGACCAGTCGGCACGTCCCATATCTGGACAATTTCTCCATAGATACTCGTCCCATAACCGGGAGAGGGATAATCCATTGCTGCCCGCACCTCATAAGGGTCGCCCGCGTCTAGCCCTGTAATGTCCCAGTCGTCATAATCGAAACCGCTGATGGCAGTCTTGGCTGTCGGTGTCCACGCACCACCACCGACTTTACGGTATTCCAGATATATTCTACCCGTGCCTTGCCCCGCTGGGTCACCCCATGCCCTCCCCCTTATGGATGTGCTGCTCAAACGAGTTAGGTATCCAGTGTTCACATAAGGGTCCGTTTCTACTGGTGGAATATACACTTCCCATGTCGTGCCGTAGATCGTGCCTACCGCAATGCCGAGGTTCCCATAATAATCCAAGGCGCCGCGCACTTCGATGGTCATATCTCTGCCCGACGCAAAATAGAGGAATGTTTCTTCGCTCGTCCCTATGGATGTCAGCCTCGTCTTTGATGAGTCCTGCCACTCCCCCCCGGGCTCCTTGAACTGCGCGTATATCTCCGCATAGCCCCACGGAAAGAAGTACGTCCCAGGACTCCCCCATATCTCTGCATAGACCAACTGCTGAGTCGTGTCATGCAGATAGACATTCATAGTGTAAACTGTGGGCTCGATAAGCGCCGCCTCTACCGGCTCTGGAGTGGAATATAAGACAGGGAGTAGCAACGCCAATATGACAAAGGTTACGATGGCAATTCGCCACGGTTTCATGCTAATACGCCTCCCATAGCAGCATAGAGCCAGTATCCATTCCACAACACGATGCCGACATAAACGAGGCCGGCTACTGCTAGAACCTTAGTTGCCCGCCGATACTTGGTCTCATCACCCTTGATTCTGACGTATAGATACGCAACGATAGCCGCCATGATGAGCATTTTGGCCAACCAGAACCAAGGTGTCTCGGCAACTCCCGCCATAATGAGATTGCCTTCTCTGACAAACCCCGTTCCTATAGATGCAGTAGTCACCAAGCCGTCAATCGCTTGCAGCACAACGAGAACGCTTCCGGCGATCAGAAACCGAACCCGCGCCGATATACCTATGTGCTTCGTAGCCAAAAGACCCATATCATCACCAGTATCAACAAGGACGAGATTATTGCGAATATTGCTATCGGCAACAACCCTGTCACGATGCCGCCAACCAAGAATGGGATGGACACAAGCAAGGCTGGAGTCCCCGCAAGAGCCGCAACGACGCCACTTGATACGACCCATGTACCAACAAACATCACCTGCAACATTTGAAGTGCTGTCATCCCAAAGATTGCGCCGACGACTCCAGCATCGTCTACTATCTGATCTCCTAACAGGTTTTGCCAGACAAACGACTGCTCGTATGTTCTGTCAAAATCCCCCGGGTCGTAATCAATATCCATTGGAGGATGCTCAAACAGATGCGGCCGTATATTCCCCAATCTCGGAATACCCACACTGAATGTCGTCCCGCCCACGCTATTGAGTACCTTCAAGTTGCCTTCCACGTATGTAGTCATTGGAGTATCATAGTAATCCGCTATGAGTTCGGCGGTATTCAAGACCCAATCGTCCAAAACATTCAGATCACTCCCCGACCACATTCTTGATGTGAGTGTCAATGAAACGGAAGGATTAGTGCCAAACCGCCCGTACATTCGTATGATATACGCACTTCCCCATTCCAGTTGGTCGGCCATCGCCTTGCTCAGATAGATCGACCCCGGCTTATTACCCCACGCTGGTAATTTCACCTGCGCAGTCAGGTTACTCCCAACCAAAAGCTGAACGTCAAAGTAATCTCCCGGCGATTCCGTCCCGGCATATGGCGGGTATTCGTTCAGATAGTGGACTACTATCAGCCAGTCGCCAGCCTCAAGATATCCTCGGAACACTTTAGCACTGATAATCTCAAGAACGTCCGAGCCCCATGTGCTAAACATGAAGTCGTAATTCGTGTTTGCCGTCCACGACATCCCGCCATTCGTGCTGGATTCGTAGTTGCCATCGTCCAGACTTCCCGTTGTGTCGTATCTCCAACCGAGATAATTTGACGAATCGCCTGCAACAGCCCTGACAACTACCGCGTATTGGGTGGATGCTTCAAGGTCATAGCTAGACGAAAACTCTATTTCGTACCAGCCCCCATCTGTACCCGTGGTGATGGTGTTGGCATTGATAGTCCCCGAGCAGAGGTCGCCGCCCGCTGGGTCGCCGCCATCATCCGCTTCCCGTATTGAAACGGTGGCCGTTCCAGGCTCACCAAGTCGGTATATCTTCAGTCTAACTGAGGATATAGAGTACGCCTCAGACGTGGTGAATGTCTGCGCGTACCAATTCGCCCCATAAATATCTACCGCGTCATCATCGCCTGTGCTGTAGTAGTCGTATTGTTGAATCTCAGCATGAACGGGGGCAGCGAATGATAGAACGAGCAAACACCCTAATAGGATTGGCAAAGCCAACCTAATACATTTCACGTTGCTCCTTTGTTATTTCTTGCCTCCTGTCTTTTTCTTTGAGGCAGCAGGATGTTTCGCCTTGCGGTGACTCCTCAGCCATGCCATACGCTCTTTCAGCTTGCCATGCTTCAGAGTTTCCTTCGGGGCACACACCCCGCAAATCGAACAACAGAACTTACGCAAAGGCACTCTGCGCCTCCCTTTCTTCGTTATTTGCCATGTCTCCTTCGGTGCCATTATTGTCTCCTATTTAGTTGGAGGGGGTACCCCCCATGGAGTACCCCCCCGGGCCTAGCCCTTCATGAACGTGGTCAACGCCAGAAGTACAACACCGATCGCTACCGCGAGGGCAAGCACGTTCTGGATTATGATACTACCAGTGTCCGTCCCTGTTACCAGAGCGTCCACTAGCTCGCTAACCATGATGAATCAGTGCCCCCTGAAGTTTCCATCAGGACTGGACTTTCTCTTCATCCCCAATAAGGATGCTCCGTGTAAAGTCTCTACACTTGCCCAGGGCGTTGCCGCCCTTGCTAGCACGGGATTCCCTTTTCACACACTCTCTATGCACAAACTCTTCTAGTTTCGCCTGTAGTGCAACTAAGTCGGCCAACTCTGTCTGCCAAACAACAAGTGTATCAAACCCATATCCGGCGAATATCTTAATACGCCTTGCCTCTTCCTTCTGTTTATGCCAATACTCCCCAAAGAGTTCAATAACTTGCTTCTTCCCATTGACGTTGACGAAATCTGGATTCAGCCTCCCAATAAGGAATGAGCCGTCCCCAACATAGTGCCAATCACCCGGCCAAAAGGTATGTAACACATCACGCAGAGCCAATTCCGCCTTGTTCGGCGTCCGATGTCCACCTTCTGCGATCTTACGCACGCGCCTAGCCGCCCAGTCTGGATTCGCCCACAGTGCTTTATAGGTGGCACTGCGTGTCTCAGACTTAGCACTGATGCCCTTGCGCCCGTCACTAATCCGCAATCGCGTTTCTATGCTTGCCCTGCGACCAGCGGTAGTCGGCTTACCTATCCGAGACTGCCGTATGCGCTCCCTGGTTTCTTCTGTATGTGTTCTACCAAAGAAGGCATTGCGTTCACCAGCATGAGCCATTGACATCTTAGCCCGTGTCGCCGGAGAAGCCTTGTTCCCTAGATTGTATTGATTCCCCATACGAGCTAGGCTCAGTTTGCGCCGCGTTTCCTCAGAAATATGGTTAGCCATAATGTTTGAGTGTATGATTTAGCGTTCCCCGTTTTAGCGGAGTTTTGCACACGAGATTACTCTCGTGGGTCGCATTCTCTATCCTACGACGAGACCTATGGCTACGCTAATCAATCCTTTAGTCACGCATAATTCACCCGACCTTTGCGATCAAGTTCGACCGCATACAAGTTCGCTTCATTTCGAAGCACTAAAGTTCCCGGCCGCTATGGTTTCCTGAAGTTTCGCGACCGTAACTGTCAAAGTAGATACCTCCCCTGATAATGCCTCTAGTATATCACCAATAGAACCGGCCATCAATTCGACGCCGATTATGTTTGTGCCAAGTCCGGCGATTTCATTCTGAACCGAACTGGCAGCTTGCGTGATGCTCGTCTTGACGGCTGTTAGCTCTGTGTTCATGGCAGTGAGCTGGGTATTCAGTGAAGTTAGTTGCCCGCTCAATGCCCCCTGCGCCCGTGCCGTTGCGACACCCATCACGACTAGACCAACCACCACAAGAACAACGAGTACGATGTTCAACCACGGTAATTGTGGGGATTGTCTCGGCGGGCGCGGCCCCTTCTCATCAAAGTAATCTTCTGACATTTCACCTCCGTTGCTAATACTGTAACAGACAACATATTCTAATGTCAAGACCTGCGCAAATTTTCTCCGAAATTTTCTTTGACATTTTTCTGGCCCACGAGTAAGGGGGGGCTTGACAAGAAAAAAGCCCTATGATAATCTTGTAACAGGCAGGAACAGAGGAGAAGATTATGGCACAAACACCAGTTCTTAAAGTCTACAATGGGCAAGGTGAATATGTAGCAAGCTGTAAATACTTAGAAGATGCAGCGCTTCTAGTCTCATATCACGGCAAGGGCAGCAAGGTTAAGAAAGGACACTCGGGCAAGACATTATGGCACGAAGGGTTTGAGGAGTTTGACACTAGCGAGTCCTTTGATCGAGCTGCCAAAATCATGCAGGCTAGATGGTAAGCAAAATGGGTACCGAAATTACGATAATAACAAACGACCTGATGTCCGTTCAAGACGCAGCCACCGCACTAGGACGCCCCCGGATGACAGTTTACCGCTGGATCGCCCAGCGCAAATTGGTCGCCGTTAAGCTCGGGGGGATGTACTATGTGCTTACTAGTGAAGTGGAAAGGATGAAGGAAGCGGCGAAATGAAAGCAACGATCCTGAAACTGTGGAACGGATGCATGATGCCCCACACCATAGCAGCGAGGCTTGGGATAGATGAGGAAGAGGTGCTGTGTATTGTGGAAGACCCAACGAATTACCCGAATTCCTCCTTCTTCGGTGATGGCGGGGGAGGGTTAGCTCCCCCACCATTACCCAGTTGTGAGGCCACAACTTAACCGGAGGCGTGAACCAATGTTAAGTATAACATCCACTACAACAATAAGTCAAAAACTCCCGAAGGGGCTGCGGGTTCTGCGACAGAAACGCGGCTTCCTGTACACCGTAGACCAATTAGACCAATGCTGCGCCGCTCACCACCCACAGGGCTGCGGGCTGAAACGCTACTGCCGACAAGAATATGATACCCGCTGCGGCGAGTGGACATACGTGCCTTCTATGCCTACCCCGACTAATCACGGAAGGCGCGACCCCGAATGGATGCCCGTATTGGAGCTACGCAAAACTCTGCGTAGTATCCAGCGTTTACCCAAAGAGGAGGGATAGAATGACAGAACAAGAAATCGCTACACTCCTGAAGACACCTTTCCCACGGTTGGCCGACTTCTGCAAAGACCCGGTAAGTCTAGTTGCAGTCCTTAACCTGGCGATCAACCATGGAATACGCATCGGGCAAACACAGATGAATGAGTCGTACTATACGATGATGACGCGCCACGACTGGACCTCAATCCCCAGCCGAGCGATAAGTCCTGAGCAATAGGCCAGGCCCGCTCTTATAGGAGGCAAGACAATGAAACCGGAGAGGAGCCCAAAGTTCACAGTATCCCATTGCAGATTCGAAGACGAGTATAGCCTAGACATAAAGGTGGATGATATCCATGTGGATTTGAACACCCACGCCTATAACCACCGCCACGGCCATCATGTGCGTGTCGCCTTCTTTAACCTCACGCGACAGGATATAGGAGACCTCGGCATCCTAATACTAGACAAGGCTAATGAATTACAGCGCGCTGACGCCACGGCAGCGAGTATGCCGAAGCTGGCATGGAAGGAGGTGGCATGAACGATGAGTTTGGAATAGTCGCACCTTATTGTAAGGCAGCCCTCGGCAAATATGCCGATATGGGCTTCTCACTAGCCGAGCCCGATGATGAGATTCTAGAACTCGAGTTCAAAGGGGCCGTCGTTGGCCGCTTCCACCAGCACTCGGTATCAATCAAGGCAATCCGAGCCACTTGCTGGGAGTATATCTCATCCCTGAATAGCGACCTTGATATGGTGTGGGCGTGATATGAATAGCAAGGGAATTCGATTATTCACAGCCCACGGAGGCACTGGTATGAATTTATTCGCTATCTACTTGATGCAGTCAACTCAACAGATGGTGGGCAAGCCCATCTATTATACGCCTGAGTACAGCCAATACCAGATGCAAAACAGGATGCTATTCCTGAAAGATACTAACGCGAGGAAGAAAAAGGAAGATTGAATGATTATCACCAACAAGCACAACCTGCCGGAGCCATTATACCGCGCCATCGCCCGCGATGTGCAGCCGCGCGAGGGCTTTTCAATAACCGACCTGATACAGCCGCCGCGGATGACGCAGTTGAGCCGCCGCCATTGGGACGAAATCGAAGAGGACGCCAGCGACAGGATATGGCTTGTCCTCGGTTCATCAGTTCACTATATCCTGGCTCATTCTATGCAAGGCGCGTGTACCGAGCCAGCACCACTTAGAAAGGTGGGGGTACCCTATAGGATAGATTGTGGTACAAAATCGGTCGACACCTGTGGGGTACTAGCCCACCAAGAAGGGGGAACATGATAGACTGCAAAGAATGTCGAGAGAGACTTTACCCGACAGACCCGCGACCAGCGCAATACCATAAGGGCAAGAGATATGTGCCTATTTGCGAAACTTGCGATGTGCGCCAAGTAGCAACCACATCCGGCCTAGATGATAGAGTAAACAACCTAGAGGCTATTACGGCAGAACCCGGCGGGATACCCCAGTGGTACCATGACCAGATACACCAAATGCGAAACGAGATCACGCACTGGAAGCTCCAGGTAATAGAGGCACGCCCGAAGAAACCCAAAGTACCACAACGCTCAACGTATAAGGGACTATCGAGTGGAAGTTAAAGTAACTGAACACATCAATGGATTCCAGATAGACTTCGCTGAGGAACATCTGGTAGCTAAGGTAAGCCGCATCCGCACGCCTTCCGATGGCCAGGTGAAGGGGCAACTCGAAATCCGGCACTGCAAGAACGGCAAGGACGCGATTCTCTTAGTGCCGACGCAGTTCAACTTCTCTTCTGAGCAAACCCGCACGCGGTTCGCTAAGAGTCTCGGCGACAAACTAGGCTTAGACATCGAATGGCGCGCCGTCTTTGACTACCTCGGTCAGAAGGTACAGGAGTTGGCTCGCGCCGGAGACAGCTACCTCGAGATCTGGACCGACCAAGAAGCGCCACCCCCCGAAAAGTGGCTGGACGGCATACTCTACAAGGGAGTCCAGAACATCATCTTCGGAGAGAAAGGCGTCAGTAAATCTACGGTCGCCTACACACTGGCGATGTGTCTCGCTCTGCCCTGGCCGGATAACCCACTGGGCTTGAGCGTGCCTAATAGAAGCATCAAGTCGCTCGTCCTGGACTGGGAAACGGACAAAGATATCTTCGCCTACTACTCAACGCGGTTGCGCCGAGGAATGGGCATCCCAACCTGCTCATTGTACTACCGGCGGTGTACCCTGCCCTTGATAGACGACATAGAGCCTATACAGGCGTACATCGAAGCCACAGGAGCCGACCTTCTGATAATTGATAGCCTCGGCGCTGCAGCCGGAGGCGAGCGCGGTGAACTCAAAGGGGCTGAGTCGGCTCTTTTGTTCAATACCGCGCTCCGCAAACTAAAGAAGACGAGCCTGATAATCGCACAGACAGCAAAGGGCGACCCAACGGCTAAGACGAAGTCTGTGTACGGATCAGCATTCTTCACTTACTATGCAAGGAATATCTTTGAACTATGCCGGTCTGAAGACGCAATGGATGAGACGCAGCACTTCGCCTTATTCCACAGGGAATGTAACCTCGGAAAGCGTCTATCAGCTATCGGTATGAGGATGGAATACAATGAAGATGGCGGCATTCAGATCAACAGAGAAGCCCTGTCCATATCCGAGTTCATGGGAAAGGTGACTACGAGTAGCCGTATCCTAGAACTTTTGAAGACCGGCAAGATGACTCATAAGGAGTTGAGAGAAACCATTGATGTCAGCCATGCGACATTAGGGATGGCACTAAAGAGACTGAGCCAGAGGGGGAAGGTGGTAAAGGTAGGAGAAGAATGGGGGTTATTATGTACCGAAAGGAGTTAACGACTTAACAGTTAACTATATATTAACTGTGTTAAGTGTTAACTTAACGCTCATGTAACGTTAACTTAACGCGTTAAGTAGTACGATGAAACAAGTATCAGAGAAGAGGGCAAAACAGAAGAGGCAAGAGAGAGAATTGTCATTAAACTTGCTTCAAAGGTGCGGAGGTCGGTGTGAAATCTGTGGGGAGTCCCCAGATTGGAGGGGGCTATCAAAGCATGAGACGGTTAAGAGGAGCCAAGGCGGGAATCCACTGGCCCCTGACAACTGCCAATTACTTTGTGGTCGATGTCATTCTAGAGAGCATTTAATCAAGGAGGTATGAAATGAGAGAAGAGATAGCAAGGTGGCTACAGAAACACACCGACTTCGCAGAGAACTTAGAATGGGATGGGTTTGACGAAGATGCACAAGAGGGCTTTCGGTGTGAAGCCGACCAAATCCTCAGTCGTCTCAAAGAGAAGATAGAGAAGAGCCTGCTGACGGATACAGAACGGACGGCTTTATATGCCCAATATGATGGGGCATATGCTTGTCAATGGGAAGATACACTACTCCAAGCCCAGCTAGACAAGATTCTCAAGGCACTGGAGGAGTAATGAAATGCGTCCACTTCTGGACCACGGACTCAAAGTGATAATATTTAGCGAATAGGAGGGCAAAGATGATACGACGACTAATTAGGCATATCCGGATACAGCGGCGACTAAGGAAATCAATCTTGGCAGAGATTAGAAATGCCGACGGCACGGTGGTACGTAGGTTGGTTTCGCTCAAGGAGGGCAATGATGGCATTCAGAACAAGAAGGCAGAATAGGTACTTGAAATTGAGAAACCTCGGTTTTCTCGCAGGAGAAGCACGGCCGCTTTCGAGAGTCCCTTTCAAGATCGCGCCGTACGTGAAGGATATGTTCCATGACCGGCAGAAGATGGTCAAGAAGGTAAACGCCGACATGAAAGGTGCGTCCAAGACGGCCATCGCCAGAGAGTTAGAGGCGCGAGTTAAGAAACTCTATGACAGCAACAGGTGGATATCATTGGGTAAGAGAGGAATCTTCCGGGACCCGTGGAAGATGCTTAGAGACTACGAAGACAGGTGGCGCGAGAAATTCCCTCAGTACACTTCTCCCTGGCAACCGAGGCGGCGGGACTTTGTGAGTTATGTGGCCAAGGCTGAGAGAACGATTGCAGCACAGAGGAGGGCATAACTATGTATTGCCAAGCGTGTCAAAGGAACAGGAGTTAGCATGAGAATAGTCGCATACCATATCACCGAGCAGGCCGGTAAGGTGCTAATCACCGAGTCCACCAGCGAGAACGGCCACAGCAATGACGAGGAGAGCGTTCATAGCAACAACCTCACAACGCTGCTGTCGTTTCTGCACGAGGATTATGGTGAATGCTTGAAGGTGGTTTGGAACTTAGATCAGAGTGTCTCGGTGTTGCTCAAACTATTTGGTATTGCCGTTTGTCGGGAACTCAAAGACACGAACCGAGGTCACATTGCACCGTTCAACTTTTACTATCTGCGGGGGAAGGTATTTAGCTGCGACCACATACCAACAAGGAGCAGGTGCAACCTTTACGGTCTGGAGCAATACTTTCCTGAACTACCTGAACCTGAGCAGGTGGGGGAGATACAGGCACTCGGCGAGAAGTTAACCATAGAGCTTAAGAAGATGGGTATGGCCGCGACGAAACTCACAAGCCCGATCGCTATTTACGAGGGGTGTGTGCTGAGTAAGCTAGACCTGCCGAAACTCAAAGACATACCGCCGCCCGCCGCTGAGATGGCGTGGAGGTGTACCGGGCATCTATGGATAGAGTCTCACATTCTCGGTTACTTCGACAAGGCGTATGGTTATGACCTGTCAAGCGCGTTCCCGAACATGGCGAAAACTTTGGTAGACATTCGCTGCGGTAAGTGGGTACATTCAGCCGACTATCGGCCACTGGCGATCTACGGGTATGTCCAGGCACAGATTACGATTTATGACTGGGTGGTGGTGCATCCAGTTATGCGCGAAGTAGACGAAGGCTTGCTGAGTCCTGTCGGGACGTGGGAGGGATACTACACGAAAAGCCAACTGGATTTCATAACCTGCCACAAGATCGGGGAGTACAAGATAATCGATGGCCACTGGTTCATTCCGAGTGAAATGAAACAGCCACTCCGAGAGCCTATGGCGGCGCTCTTGAAGTACAAGGAAGGAACCGAGCTTCAACACCTGCTGGCAAAGAGAATGTCAACTGGAATCTATGGCAAGATGGGAGAAGAACGCGCCGAGGAGTTTGGACCGTACTTCAACCCTTGCTGGTTCGCCGAGATTAGCATCGGCGCGACGCTTCAGGTTGGTGACTTTCTCTACAAGCACGGCATCGGGCCGGGTGATAACGACGGCTATAAGAACCTATTGCATATCGGAGTGGACGGGATCAAGTGCATGGAACAACTGGAGATCAAGGAAGACCGCGGCTGGCGTTTTGATTACGAGGGGCCTGTCCTCATCTGGAGTTCGGGGCTGGTTTACACTAACACAACAAGGCCGCAGGGCTTAACCTTAGCCGACATCTTAGAGATGATAGCCGAGCATCCGAAGCGGAGTCTGTATAAGAAAGTTTTAACGCGGCGCATGACGCTGGGCGATGCCCTGGCGCAGTATCGGTTATATGACATAGGCAAGCCGACAGGCTTCTCTATAAGCCTGAACCTATTGACGGCGGCGCATGATAGAGACTTCCCAAAACTGCCAGAAACGGGCGGGCAATTATTGCAGAATCAGTACAGGTCGAATCCAAGGAGAGTATAAGGAGGAGCATGAAAAAGACAGAGAGTACCCAGACGGAGGCGTTTTACGCATGGGGGATTGACACACGCTCAGAAGAGGGGCACGGGTTCATAGGTAGATATTGGGGGTTTGGGAATACGTCACCCATTTACCCAGTACACATGGCGGGGTGCCAACTAGCCCTGTTTCGGACTAGGGCACTAGCTCGCAAGCATCTACCAGAAGTTACTACTGCTTTCCCAAGGGCACAGGTGGCAGAAGTTCGAGTCACCGTGGAGAGGGTTTAACTAAAGGAGTGAATGAGACAACCGACAGATTGTGTAGGCTGCGTATTCTCAAAGACTTATAGAGACAGCGGCTAGGAGTGTACTTGCAGAGAAGAATGCGAGGACGGCGGCCGGTATGTTTCTATAGCAGACCTGAAACTGACACCAGAGGAAAGGCGGGAGCCTGAAATGGAGACGGAATGAGAGTATTAGTGGCTTGTGAGTTTAGCCAAGTGGTAACGAAAGCCTTTCGGGAACGAGGGCATGAAGCATACTCCTGTGATTTATTGCCGACTGAGGGCAACCGCGATTGGCATATACAAGGCGACGTGCTGGCTCACTTGGCAGATGGTTGGGAGGCAATGATAGCACACCCACCATGTACGTTCCTGTGTAATAGTGGAGTGCGGTGGCTGCATGAGAGGCCAGCGAGGTGGAGACAAATGGCCGAGGCGATTGTATTCTTCAACGGGCTATTGGCCGCACCAATTAAGCGCATAGCGGTAGAAAACCCGATACAGCATAAGTACGCGAGACAGCATATACGTAAGCCCGATCAGATTATACAGCCATACCACTTCGGGGATATGCAGAGTAAGGCTACGTGCCTGTGGTTGAAAGGCTTACCACCGTTGATGGCGTCGTTCACGGGCGGCGAAGGCATCCGGCAAGATTGCTTCAAAGCTACGCCATCCCCGGACCGAGGGAAGCTGCGCAGCCGCACATTTCGAGGCATAGCCCAGGCAATGGCAGAACAATGGGGGATGGAGACAGAATGAAAGACCTAACAGAAGAAGAGATCGAGAAGCTATACCCTGAGTACCAAGAGTGGCTCCATAAGGTGAAGGGCTACAGTACAGCCGGTGGCCTCTATACCATCATCTTGTGGTATGAATGGCTGAGAAGCAGGGAAGCGAAATGATTGATGCAATGATAGATTTCATGCTTTGGGAAGGCGTGGCGATAGTGGCGTGGTCAGTGATCCTTGCTCTAGGGTATGTGCGTTATGAGGATGGCCTGTCGGCGATACTGCTGGCAGCGTGCATCCCTGCAGCGAACTTTGTGATTGAGGCGGGGTACTTTTTCTACTGGTGGGATCATCAAGGGTTTATGAGTTTCACGATGATGTTTGTGATGGTCGTGGTACTCATACTTCTGTTTATACTATGGATAGGAATGGACACTGCATGAATGGCTCAGGGGTAAGGAGAAGGCTGAATGAGTATCTGGAAGACATTTAACGATGGGCACTGTGCATATTGTGGGGTAGCTACTAGGCTATATCGGCCCGAGGACTTTCCGAAGCATAGGTCTAGGAAGTGGCTTTGCGAAGTATGCTTGCGGAAACTAGCCATTGATGTCACAAAGGATAAAACGACTTGGGGTGCAATAATTTATACGAGGGGTTCCTGAGTTCCAGACCCCCTATGAGTTCTCCCCCCTTCCTTAATAGCCCCTAGAACCCGCCTAATCAAGCCCTCAGAGCCTCAAGAAAGCCCCTTACTATCCCTGGTCTATGTTCTTTGTATTGCCCGACTTGGTTTCACCCTGTTTTGCGTGTCTATCCCTTAACCCATCCTTAATAGCCCACAATAGCCAGTCATTCCGGGATCGCCGTTTACTAATGCGGACTTTATTATCGAGCTGGAGCAATAGGTCTTTGGGTATTCGGACGGCGAGTATTACGGAATCTCGCTCTTTCATTTCAACTACCTTTCCAACCTTCGACCTAGGAAAAGCCCAATTCCCGGAAGTATAACAAGAGGGATACCAAACATTAAGGCAGATGTGAGGACATAGAAGTCCTTGCAGTGTTCTTTGCCAAGGGCTGCACAAATCTCGGAAGCCTCTGGTACGGAATAGAAAGTAACAAGATAAAACCAGATTGCCAGGCAGATAGCGAATATAAGAATACGAACCTGTGTATTCATCGTGACCCTCCTTCGAGTCTCTCCTTTAAGGCGTAGTAGACAAGTAGAGGGGAAAGTATAAGGGCTCCACCTAGCAGGATGGGGACTCGATTAGCTTCGTTAGGCCAGAAAAAGCGGGCTAATCTACTCTTTGGCCGGGCAGGTTCTAGTTGGAGGGAATCTATAAGGGACTCAATAATAACGAATACTGCCGCACTCATTAGAAGTCTCGTGACCGGCCGCATCAATCTCTCCATTGGTCTATATCCCCTTCGGTACGGGCAATCTCCAGTCTCTCATAAGGCGATGGCGGTTTGACAACAGGCCCTACGTTTTCTCCGTATCCATCCCATTTCCACTTGCAGACAGTACATACCCACCGCGTTGGAAATCGGGTTAGACGTATCCGGCTGCCGCAGCGGGGGCACACAAACTGAGTGATCGTGATCTTCGTGTAGGGGATGCCCATTGCGTCAAGCTGCTCATCGAGAGTTATGTATCTGCGTGCCATCTGCTCATCGAGAGTTATGTATCTGCGTGCCATTGTCTTACCTCCTTTTCTACGGTTCATCCACAAGGGTAATGAGCAACCGGCGGGTTTCCTCTGTGTTCATAGTCTCTGGTAGTCCTACTGTGCAGAGCCACTCCCTTATCACCCTCTTGGCAGTATCAACGGAGCAGCCCAGTCCCATGTCGGATATTAGCATATTGGTAAGAGACTGCCGATCAGGTATCCCGTAGCTTTCCAGGGCCTGTCTGTCCTGCTCCCTTATCCGTTTGCCGTCTAACCAGCTATCGTACTCTCGCCGCCTGTAGTCGTAGTCATAGGAAGGGTCTCCAGTAGCAGGTGCATCCTTGAAGGGAGCTAGTAAGCCAGTGTCCTTATAGAAGTCCTGGGCTTGTCGCTCTAGTTTGTCGTTGGCGCTCTCTTTCATTGGTCTATGTCTTCCTTTGGCGGGCGGAAGTCCTTTGCCCCTGTTACCTGTTCTAGTAGGTGGTCTATTACACTCTTATATTCCGGCCACAGAGATCGCGCGACGCAGGTCGATTCAAGAATGCCGTCCGGCGTGATATGGAT
>Ga0255055_10000259_pt1 | contig 42374 bp, 37 predicted proteins | sample JV7_2_27_MG_FD_188633 | JGI IMG/M metagenome (GOLD analysis project Ga0255055, IMG submission 188633) | Seawater microbial communities from Jervis Inlet, British Columbia, Canada - JV7_2_27 | ecosystem: Environmental > Aquatic > Marine > Inlet | place: Canada: British Columbia | collected... | reverse complement strand
TGTTCGATCAAGAGGGACGCCTCCGACATCCACATCGAGCCCTACGAAAAGGACTTTCGCGTTCGCTTCCGCATCGACGGCGTCTTGTACGAGATCATGCATCCGCCGATGAAACTGCGCGACGCCATCATCAGCCGCCTGAAGATCATGGCCAAGCTGGACATCTCCGAAAAGCGCCTGCCCCAGGACGGCCGCATCAAGATCAAGATGAAGCTGGGCGGAAAGACCAAGGAGATGGACTACCGCGTGTCGTGCCTGCCCACGTTGTTCGGCGAGAAGATCGTCCTGCGCCTGCTCGACAAAGACAACCTGATGCTGGACATGACCAAGCTCGGGTTCGAGTCGGAATCGCTTCAAAAGTTCGAACGACAGATTCTCAAGCCGTACGGCATGGTGCTGGTGACGGGACCGACCGGTTCGGGCAAGACCAACACACTCTATTCTTCCATGAACCGCGTCAACATCCCCGAAACGAACATCATGACTGCGGAGGATCCGGTCGAGTTCAACCTGCACGGGATCAATCAGGTGCAGATGAAGGAGCAGATCGGCTTGAATTTCGCCGCGGCGCTGCGCTCGTTCCTGCGGCAGGATCCCAACATCGTTCTGGTCGGCGAGATCCGGGACTTCGAGACCGCCGAGATCGCGGTCAAGGCGGCGCTGACCGGACACCTCGTGCTCTCGACCCTGCACACCAATGATGCGCCGTCGACCATCAATCGCTTGATGAACATGGGAATCGAACCGTTCCTCGTCGCCACCTCGGTCAACCTGATCTGTGCGCAGCGGCTCGTCCGGAGAATCTGTCGCGAGTGCGTCGAGGAGATCAGCATGCCGTCGCAGGCACTGGTGGAAATCGGGTTCACTCCCGAGGAGGCATCCCAGGCAAGGCTGAAGAAGGGTCGCGGTTGCGGCAGCTGCAACAACACCGGCTACCGCGGCCGAGTCGGGCTGTACGAGGTGATGGAGATATCCGAGGAGATTCGCGAGTTGATCCTCTCCGGCGCGTCGGCGATAGAACTGCGACGCAAATCGCTCGAGGAGGGGATGATCTCGCTGCGACGCTCGGGTCTGATCAAGATCACGGATGGAATGACCACCGTCGAGGAGGTTGTCCGAGAGACGGTCCTCTAGCCCCGGCACTGGCCGGCAGCGGGCACGAGAACGCGACGAACGCACGGGACGGGACCGCGTCGATCGACCGGGTTCCCGACCGAACGGAGCGAGGCGAGACATGGGCGTGACAATGCACCAGTTGTTAAAAACCCTCGTGGATCAGAGTGGCACCGATCTGCACATCACCACGAACTCGCCACCGCAGATCCGCATTCACGGCAAGATGGTGCCTCTGCAGTCTCCGCCGATGACGCCGGCCGAGACCAAGTCCATCATCTACAGCGTGCTCGCCGACACGCAAAAGCACCGACTCGAGGAGGATCTGGAGCTGGACTTTTCGTTCGGCGTCAAAGGCCTGGCGCGATTCCGCGCCAATATCTTCTTCCAGCGAGGCGCCGTGGCCGGCGCGTTCCGTACGATCCCGTGGGAGATCCGCTCCTTCCGGGATCTCGGCCTGCCCGACGTGGTGTCCGGCCTATGCGACAAACCGAGAGGCCTGATCCTGGTCACCGGCCCGACCGGCTCGGGAAAATCGACGACGCTCGCCGCGATGCTGGACAAGGTCAACAGCGAACGGCACGAGCACATGGTCACGATCGAGGACCCGATCGAGTACCTACACTCACACAAAAAATGTCTGGTCAACCAGCGGGAGCTCCACGCCGACACTCACTCCTTTCCAAAGGCGCTACGAGCGGTGCTGCGTCAAGACCCCGACATCGTCCTGATCGGTGAGATGCGCGACCTGGAAACGATCGAGTCGGCGGTACGCATCGCCGAGACGGGCCACTTAACATTCGCCACGTTGCACACGAACTCCGCGGCACAAACGATCAACCGCATCATCGACGTGTTTCCTCCGCACCAACAGTCGCAGATTCGCGCGCAGCTGTCGTTCGTGCTGGAGGGAATTCTGTGTCAGTCGCTGCTGCCGCGTGCCAACGGCGGCGGGCGAGCACTGGCGATGGAGATCCTGATTCCCAACTCGGCGATTCGTAACCTGATCCGCGAGGACAAGGTTCACCAAATCTACTCGGCCATGCAGGTGGGTCAAACCAAATACGGAATGCAGACGTTCAACCAATCGCTCGCCAACCTGGCGATGAAGAAACAGATCACGCGGGAACTGGCGCTGTCGATGAGCTCGAACGCCGACGAGCTGCGGGAAATGCTCGAGCGGGGCGTCGCCGGGTTGCAGCCGACGACCGCTGCAGCCGGGGGCCGCGCTCGGGCGCGTCGCTGAGGCCAATGCTAGACAGGAAGGAGTCCGATCATGCCCAACTATAGCTGGAAGGGGCGCACACGGGGCGGCCGGGTCCAAGAAGGCGTACTGGTCGCCGAGAGCAAAGAGGCCGCCGTCGCCACGTTGCGCAAGCAACAGATCATCGTCACCGCAGTGACCGAGAAGGGGAAGGAGTTCGCGCTTCCCAAGCTTGGCGGGGGGATCAGCAGCAAGGAGATCGCGGTCTTCACACGCCAGTTCTCGGTGATGATCGACGCCGGCCTGCCACTGGTCCAGTGTTTGGAGATCCTCGGGTCGCAGCAGGATAACCGGGCGTTCCAGAAGATCCTGTACCAGACCCGCCAGGACGTGGAGAGCGGGTCGACGCTGGCCGATGCGCTTCGCAAACATCCAAAGGCCTTCGACGATCTGTACTGCAACATGGTTGCCGCGGGCGAGGCCGGCGGTATTCTGGACACCATCCTGCAGCGACTTGCCACCTACATCGAAAAGATCGTCAAGCTGCGCTCGGCCATCCGATCGGCGCTGGTCTATCCGGTCGCCGTGATTGTCATCGCCATCGGTGTCGTGTGGATCATCCTGTGGAAGGTCATCCCGACCTTCGCCACGCTGTTCGAAGGGCTTGGCGCCAGCCTGCCCTTGCCGACCCGCGTTACCATTACGCTCTCCCGCTTTCTGGGCGCCTGGTGGTGGGCGATCATCGGCAGCATCATCCTGACCGTCGTACTGCTTGTCCGCTATCACAAGACGCACAAGGGGCGCCGGCACATCGACGCGGCGACGTTGAAGATCCCGGTGCTCGGCAACGTGATGAAGAAGATCGCCGTGGCGCGGTTCTGCCGAACGCTGGGTACCCTGGTCTCCTCGGGCGTGCCGATTCTCGAGGCCCTGGAGATCACCGCGCGAACCTCGGGTAACGCTGTCGTCGAGGATGCCATCATGGCCACGCGAAGCAGCGTCGAGGAGGGCAAGACGATCGCCGAGCCGCTCAAGAGCTCGGACGTCTTTCCACCGATGGTCGTGCAGATGGTTGCCGTCGGCGAGCAGACCGGCGCCCTGGAGACGATGCTGAGCAAGATCGCGGACTTCTACGAGGACGAGGTCGACGAGGCGACGGCCAACCTTCTCGCATTGCTCGAGCCCGTGATGATCTGTTTCCTGGGTATCGTCATCGGCGGCATCGTCATCTCGATGTACATGCCGATGTTCGATCTGATCAGCAAGATCGGCTAGTCTTGATGGACGGCGTAGGGGGACCGCGGTCCCCCGACGCCGCATTCCAGGAGCAACCGTGGAGCGCCGGGGACCCGTCGACAAGCAGGGCGCGCGACCATGACGTCATCTGAAACAGCTTCCGAGATCGAGCGCCAAGTCCGCTGGCTGATGACGCTGCGAGGGGTGACGGTCACCACACTGCTCGTCTGCGCTTTCGCCGTCGAGTTGCTGCTCCGTCCCGCCGAAACCCTCCGGCCGCTGTTCACCCTGGCCGCCGTGGCCTACGGCATGGTGCTGCTCTATGCAGTGCTGCATCGCTGGCTGAAGGGCACGCGTACCTTCGTCGTGCTCCAGCTCGTGGGCGACGCGCTGATCGTCACCTTCTTCGTCCGAATCACCGGCGGGATCGACAGCCCGATGTCGTTCCTCTATCTCTTGCCGATCGCCGTCGCCTCGTTGCTACTCTATCGAAGCGGAGGGTTGGCCTTTGCCGGAATCTGCTGGGGGCTATACGCCGGTCTAGTCGCCTTCGGTCTCGGCTGGTCGCCTTTGGCCCACGCCTCGAGCTGGGGAGTGCCGCGCGAGCCCGGGCGCTTGGTCTATGTCTTGGTGGCTCACCTGGTGGGGATGTTCGCCTGCGCGCTGCTCTCGTCGTACCTCGCCGAGAGGATGCGCGCCCAGGGGCGCGAGCTGGACGAGCGCCGGGGCACTGTCGCCCGACTGAAGGCGCTGAACGAGAACATCATCGAATCGATCAACAGCGGTCTGATCACCACCGATCTCGACGGCCGGGTCAATTTCATCAACCGCGGGGGAACCGAGATTCTGAGTGTGCGGCCGGAAAGCGTGGAGGGCGAGACGATCGGGACGCTCTTCCGACTCCAGCCGGGATTCCTCGAGGACATCCGGCGACGATTACTGGCCAATCTGAGATTCCGCTTCGAGCAGTATCACGAGACGCCGGACGAGCGACGGATCTTTCTCGGTATCGCCGCGTCCAATCTGCACGATCGGCAGGGCAACCCGCTCGGCTATATCTTCATCTTCCAGGACCTGACAGAGATTCACGCGCTGGAACAGGAGATGCGGCTCAAGGAGCGCATGGTCGCCCTCGGCGAGATGGCGGCCGGGATGGCCCACGAGCTGCGCAACCCGCTTGCCGCGATCAGCGGCTCCGTGCAGTACCTCAAAGGCGATGTCAAACCCGAGGGCGAGACGCTCGAGCTGATGGATATTATCCTGCGCGAGTCCACCCGCCTCGATCAGGCGATCCGCGATTTCCTGACTTTCGCACGCCCGGGGAGGTTCGCGCCCGAGCGGGTCGATCTGGTCAAGCTGATCGAGGACCACGTCAAGCTGTTAATGAAGAGCAGCGAGTTCACGCCCGGTCACCGGATCGAGACTCGTTATCCCGCACCGCGTGTCGGATGCGAGGTCGATCCGAACCGGCTCAAACAGGTGTTTTGGAATCTGGCCACCAACGCTCTGAAAGCGATGCCGGAAGGAGGCTCCCTCTCGATCAAGGTGGAGAGCCGAAACTCCGGAAAACGTCTGGCCATCAGCTTCGCCGATGAGGGGCAGGGAATGGACGCCAAGGACCGGGAGCGGTACTTCCAGCCGTTCAGTGGCTCCTTCCACCAGGGTACGGGGCTGGGCGCGGCGATCGTCTACAGACTCGTCGCCGAGCATGGAGGCAAGATCCGGCTCAAGAGCGCTCCGGGCAAGGGGACGCGCGTCACGATCACCTTGCCGCGCTACTGCGCCGCGGAACCGAGAGATCCCGAAACCGAGGTCCGACTCCGGGCGGCTGGAGGTTAACCGGTGAACAAGATCCTGGTAGTCGAAGACGAAAAGAGCATGCGCGACCTGCTGGCGCTGATGCTGAGAAAAGAACGATACGACGTGAATACGGCCGACTCCGCGTTGCGCGCCCAGGATTTGATCACGGGAGACGGCGAGTTCGATCTGGTCATCAGCGACATCTCGATGCCCGGAATGTCCGGTCTCGAGTTGCTACGCCACAGCCGCAAGACCAGTCCGGGCACCGCCGTGATTCTGATGACGGCCTACGGGTCGAAGCAGACGGCGATCGACGCGCTGAACGAAGGGGCCAGCTACTACGTCGAGAAACCGTTCGATCTGGACGAGATGAAGGTCGTCGTCCGCAAGACGCTCGAGCACAAGCGGATCACGAGCGAGAACAAAGACCTACGCGATCAAAACCGGGACCTGAGAGCGGAGCTGACGGGCAAGTACCGCTACGAGGGACTGGTCGGCCGCAGCTCGAAAATGAAGGCGATTTTCGAGCTGATCGACAGGGTCGCCGGGACGGGTAGCACGATCATGATCTCCGGCGAGTCGGGGACGGGCAAGGAGCTGATCGCCCGGGCGGTCCACTACAACTCGGGCCGCCACGATCTGCCGTTCGTCTCGATCAACTGCGGCGCGCTGCCCGACGAGCTCCTGGAAAGCGAGCTGTTCGGGCACATGAAGGGCTCGTTCACCGGCGCGACCGCGAACAAGAAGGGGCTGTTCGAGGTGGCCAACGGCGGCACGATCTTTCTCGACGAGATCGGTGAGACCTCGGCGGCGATGCAGATCAAGCTTCTGCGCGTGCTACAGGAGCGAACGATCCGTCGCGTCGGGGGAACCGACGAGACCGGCGTTGACGTCAGGGTGATCACGGCGACGAACCAGGACCTGGAGTCGATGGTCCAGGAGAAAAAGTTCCGCGAGGACCTGTACTACAGGATCAACGTGATCGCCATCCGCATGCCGGCTTTGCGGGAAAAGCCGGAGGACATTCCGGCGCTCGCCGATTACTTTCTCGAGAAGTACCGCGGAATCGTCGGCAAACCGATCGAGGAGGGCATCTCCAAGGCGGCGCTCGAGTGCCTCGAGAACTATTCGTGGCCGGGCAATGTCCGCCAGCTCGAAAACGTGATCGAGCGAGCTGTGGCCCTGGAGGCCAGCGACCAGATCCAGTCCGAGAGCCTGCCGGTCGAGGTGCGTAGCGGCGCGTCGTCCCGGGAAGAGCTCGACGTGGTCCTACCGGACAGCGGGGTCGACCTCGAAGAGCATCTGGAGGATCTCCGGCGCCGTTACATGCTCGAGGCGATGGACCGCAGTGGAGGCGTCCAGACCCGCGCGGCCGAGCTATTGGGCATGACCTTCCGCTCGTTTCGCTACTTTGCCAAGAAGTACGATCTGACCTCGCACCGGGATGCCGGATCGGATGACGAGACGCTGGATCACGACGAGAGCGCGGAGACGCCGGCGATGGCGGGGGGAGGCACGTGACGTAGAATGTCACCCGGTGGTGGACCGGAGCGACAGCCGTGGGCAACCGGAGGCTGCGCGAAGGTCGGCCGGCAATCGGCCGAGGGTGGACGACGGAGTTTAAGATATTGCAAATAAATGACTTAACGATGTTCGGTCCCTTTGTTAGGAAGTTGGCATCGGGGTTGCTCTTAACGCAAGCGGACCGACAAAGGAGGCTTCGAACATGATGCGTCGCAGAGACAAAGGTTTTACGCTTATCGAGCTGCTGATCGTGGTCGCGATTATCGGCATCATCGCCGCCATCGCGATTCCGAACCTGCTCAACGCGATCGACCGTGGTAAGCAGAAGCGGACCATGGCCGACCTGCGGTCGATCGGTACGGCGGTCGAGTCCTACTCGATCGACCACAACTTTTACCCGGTCGCGGGCAACATGGGTGCCATGCAGCCGCTGATCGAGCCGCTGTACATCCGTACCTCGCCGTTGAGCGACGGCTGGAACAAGCCCTTACTGGCCACCAGCACCCTCATCGAGTACACGGTTTGCTCGGGTGGCAAGGACGGCGGCAACTGTACGGGTGATTCCGGCGGGCAGACTCAGAGTTTCAACGACTCGATCACGTTTGCCAACGGTCAGTTCGTCCAGTGGCCGGAAGGCGCCCAGCGCTAAGCCCGGACTCACGTTAGACAGCAAATGGGGGCCCGAGTGGCCCCCATTTGTTTGTCACTCTACCCACTCCGCCACCGGGCGACATCGCCACAGAGGGCAACGGTACCGTCATGAGCAAGAACCCTCGCTCGGATCAAAAGGGATTCACACTCATCGAGTTGCTGGTCGTGGTTGCGGTGCTCGGGATCGTGACGGGCATCGCCGTCGTCAAGTACCTCGACGCTCTGGACAAGGCCAAGCAGCGCGCGACGATGGCCGACATGCGCAGTGTCTCCAGGGCCTTGGAGTCCTACATCGTCGACAACCACATCGCACCGAACGACAGCGGTGGGGTGGCCTCGCTCGAGGCCATGCTCATCCCGTACCAGATCACCGTCGTCCCTGTCCGCGACCACTGGGGAAATACTTACGAATACAGCAGCAACAACTTCGACGATTACACGCTGCAGTCGTTCGGCAAGGACGGCGCGGACGGCGCCGACATCTCTTTCGCGACCCGAATGGACTTCAACCTTGACATTGTCATCGCAAACGGTGTATTCCGATCAGCACCGGAGTGATGCAACCCAGTCCACCCGACTTTCCATCCCCCCACGACGAGTACCGTCAACATCTGATTCCGCTGGCCCTGATCTGCGTCCTGCCGCTGTTTCCTCCCGAAACCCGCGGCGAGTCGATGGCCGGCTCCGCGTTGCTGATCCTGATGCTCGGCCTGCTGAACTGGAGAGGGCGACTCACCGCAACGGGCGCGCTGCCGCTGGCCCTCGGACTGCTGCTCTACTTCCCTGCGTTGCTGCTCGCGCTCGCTCCGGGCGCGGTCGTGGAGCCGATCTCGGTGCTGTTGCTCGGTGCCGCGGTCGGAATCTACAGCGCTGAGCTCGATCCCGGGCGACGCCGCACCGCCGCACTACCCCTGGCTCTGGCCCTGGCGGCGAGTGTCGTCGCCTTGCACGCACTGATCCAGAGCCTGTGGGGTCTCGATGCGCTCGCCGCGCGCATCGAAGCCGGCGAGCTGATGGCCGATCGGCAACTCGTTCTGGAACGGGTGCGTGAGGGCCGCGCCTTCGCCGCCTTTGCCACGCCGGCCTCGCTCGGCGGTTTCCTCGTCGTCGCCATCCCGGTAACCGTGGGCGCGGCCGTGGGGCGTCCGGGTCGGTGGCGTTGGGTGCTCCTCGCACTCGGTGCCCTCCAGACTGCCGGATTGCTGGCGTCGGCCTCCGCCACGGCAGCCGCGGCGCTGGTTGCGGCGGTGGCGCTTTGGGCTTTGGCTCGCCGAGGGGCTCGGCGGCAAGTTCTGGCGTCTCTCGCTGTCGTCCTGGCGATTCTCGGCGGCGTGGTCCTGATCCGTGGGGCGCAGGTGACCGACATGACGGCCCCCGGAAGCCCCTGGCGCTTGCGCGCGGGCAATTTCCGCATCGCCGTGGAGATGATTGCCGACTACCCGCTGGTCGGCGTGGGGCCGGGCGGTTTCGGGGAAGTCTTTCCCCGATATCGCAGAGCGGGGGACAACGAGACCCAGCACGTCCACAATATTCCCCTCGAGCTCTGCGCGGAGTGGGGGATCGCCGTGGGGCTGATCCTCTCCGTTCTTTTCTACTACCTTTACCTGGGGCCGGTCCTGAGATCCCGTCCCCGCGGCCCACCTTGGGTAAGCGGAGCGGCGATAGGCCTCGCGGCCCTGGCCATCCAAAACCTCGCCGACTTCACCGTCCTTCTGCCTTCGCTACTGTGGCTGTCCGCGATCCTGAGGGGGTGGATCGCTTTGCCACCGGCTTCGATTCGGGGCCCGGCCCCGAGGCTGGTGGCGGTAGGCGGACTCGCCGCGGTGGTCGTGGCGGCGTGCCTGACGGGCTTGGCCGGTCTGGGGTGGAACGCCCGGGTCGATGCGCGCCAGGAACTGGCCCTCGGCAACGGGACCGACGCCGCTCGGCTGGTCGCGCGTGGTACACGGCTGGCACCGTGGAACCCCGACGGATGGCTCCACCGGGCCCAGATCGGACTGGCCGAAGCGGAGCGGCTCGGGTCGAGCTCCGAGGCCCTCACCGGGGCACTGGAGGACGTGCGGCGATCGATCACGGGGTCACCCGTCCGACCCGCCGCGCGCATGGTCCGGGCGCGCCTGCGGGCCCTGCAGGGCGATCTGCCCGGAGCCTGCGCCGACGCCGCCGAGGCCGCGAGGCTCTACCCCCTCCGAGTCGAGTACGCCCGCGCGCGGGACGATCTGATGGGCCGTCTCTCGCAAGGGCGGTCGCGCGAAGTGGCGGTGCCGTGACCATCGAAGCACGTGGAGTCGCTGAGCTCTCGCGAGCGATGCCGGTCACGGGCCTGGCCGCGCTATTGGTCGTGGCGACGCTGGGCGAGGGCGGTGCCGAACCGACCTCGCTGCTGGTCTGGCATGCACTGCTCGTGGCACTCGTGATCGTCGAACTGCTGCTGGCGGGGTCGGCAGAGCCGACGTGGAGTCCGGCCACGGGCCCGCTCGCCGGATTCTTCGTGTTCTTCGGGGTGGCACTGGTCGGGGCGGTACGCGCGCCGTACGGTTATGCGGCCTGGCTCTACCTGATCGAGCTGGCCGCCTTCGCGGCGATCGTCTGGCTGGCGTCCCGCCGGGGCCCGGATCTCCTCTCGATCGTCGCGACGCCGTTGATGCTTGCGGCCTCCGTCCAGAGCGTCTTGTTCTTGGTTCAGTGGTACGTTCAGGGTCAGACGCGCCCGGCGGGGACATTTCTCAATCCCAATCATCTGGCCGGCTGGCTGGTCGCGGTCGTGCTGCTGGCCTGGGGCCCTCCGCTGCTTCAACGACGGGCCGGCCGCCCGGAACTCTCGAGACTCGTTCTACTCGGTGCTCCCGTCGCGGTCGCCATGATCCACGTCGCATCCCGCGGAGCGTTGCTCGGTCTCGGGGCGGGCCTGCTCGCACTGCTGATCCTGAGTTGGAGGCGGTTGCCGCGCCGCTGGAAAAACGTGGCCGTCGCCTCGGGTCTCGTGATCCTCGTCGGGGCCGGGGTGGGACTGGCGTTGCGGTTTCGCCAGACCGATCCGTTCCGCTACCAACGCGTGAAGATCTGGCGTGCCTCGCTCGGCGTCGTAGCGGAGGACCCCTGGTTCGGTAGCGGTCCCCGCCAGTTCACCTACGCCGCCAAGAACCACCAGTTTCCGGATGGTGACGGCCCGTTGCGGCACGATCGAGGGTTTCGCGTCACCCACTCGGACTGGATACGCGTGCCGTGTGAGCTCGGCTTGCCCGGCGCGGCCGTGCTGCTGCTCACGATCGGGGCGTTGGTACTCTGCGTACGCCGCCGACGAAGACGGGTGGAATTGCCGACCTCTTCCGCGCTCGCGATTGCACCGCTGATCGCACTGGGAGTCCAGGCCTCCGTCGACAACCTCAGCACGAGACCGGCGCTGTACTTGCTGGCCGGCGCCCTTCTCGGCAGCCTCCTCACAACACGCGATGACCGCGGACGTTTCCTTCCGTGGCCGAGCCGGTGGCTCCTCGCGCTTCTACTGTTGTTCGTGTTCGCGATCGGCGAGCTCGCGCCCTACCTGGCATGGCGCGAGGTTCGCGGCCTTCCCCGTGGCAGGCTCGACGCGGAGCAGTCGTCCCGACTGGAGCGCGCCCTTCGCCGGAACAGGGTTCACCCGGATTTTTGGAGTCGAAGGGCCGAGCACCTAGCGGGATCGGGCGCCGACTGGGGGGTCGACGGCTACGCGGAGGCTCGCGAGGCAGCCGAGCGGGCGGTGCGGCTCCAGCCCGCTGGCCCCGAGTTCCACATCGCCCTCGCCCGGGTGGAGTCCCTGGCTTGCCGTACCCTGTTTCACGACGCGGCGACTCGTCAACGCGCCTCCGCCGCGTTCGAGAGAGCGGAGGATCTCGACCGGTACACCCCGTTTATCCCGCTGGAGCGTGCCGGCTTCCTTCTCGATACCGGGGATCCGGCGGCGGCGGCGGGGGCCGCCGAGCGCGCTTTGGAGCTCGAGCCGGAATCCGTGCTGCCGAGGTTGATGCTCGCCGATGCCTTGCTGGAGAGTGACGCGCGAGACGGCGTTCGCCGGGCCGAAGAACTGCTCGAAGCGGCACGCGAGAAAGCCGTGCGCTGGAGTGCCTGGGCCGAGACAGGGCAGTACGCCCGGGATTTGCTTGTCCTGGACGGGAGTGACGTGAGGCGGATCGAGGAAAAGCTGGCGCGGAGGCGCGAGCGGGGCCACTAGTGTCGTCCGTCAGAAACCCGTTGCCTGTTTCGGCGAGTCATCGGCCGCGTGGGCAAGGCGGGCCGACGAAGGCATATGCGGGCATATTCCGAGGAGGCCCAACGCGGCCCAGGTCGCCGAGGGCCAGCGAAACAGGCAACGGATTTCTGACGCACGACACTACAATGGTCCTTCGGGAGCAAGTGCGGTGAACGACGGTGCACCGCGGACCGCGCCACTGGTGCTGTTCGCCTACAACCGACCTCGACATCTCGAGCGAGTGATCGACGCCTTGCGGCAAGATCCACTCTCCGAGCGGACGCGCCTGGTCGTCTTCTCCGACGGTCCCGCGGACAGCGCGGACGAGGAGCGTGTGAAGGCTGTGCGGAGCGTGCTCGACGGGATTCACGGATTCGCGAGCGTCGAAATCGTAAAACGCGAACGCAACCTCGGGCTGGCCCGATCCGTGATCGGCGGCGTATCCGAGGTCATCGAGGCCTTCGGCGAGGTAATCGTCCTGGAGGATGACCTGGTGGTCTCGCCGATGTTTCTCGACTTTCTCAATCGCCTGCTCCGTGCCTACGAAGGCAACGAGCGTGTTTTCTCGGTCACCGGCTACAACTATCCCGCGCGTTTGGCGCGCATCCCCCGAGACTATCCCTACACGGTCTATTTCAGTTACCGGGCCTCATCCTGGGGGTGGGCAACCTGGAAGGACCGCTGGTCGCGAGTCGATTGGGAAGTCGGGGACTACGATCGGTTCATCGAGGACACGGCGGCACGGCGGCGCTTCGACAAGGGAGGCGCGGATCTCACGGAGATGCTCGAAGCGCAGATGAACGGAAGGCTCGATTCGTGGGCCATTCGGTGGTGTTACTCGTCGTTCAAGCTCGACATGGTCAACGTCTACCCGGTCAGGACGCTGTTGCGCAACATCGGTCTGGACGGATCCGGCGTTCACTGCGACACCGACGAACGCCTCGAGGACGAGATCGATTCGTCCTTCCCGTCGAAGTTCCTACTGCCGCCTGAGCTCGCGCTGGACAGGCGCATCGTGGAAGAGGTCCGCAGGATCTACGCGGCGGATTTTCTGAGCCGGGTCCGTCGCAAGCTTCGCGAGACGATCGATCGTGTATCACCGATCGGCAGGTCGTAGGGCGACCCGAGAGAACGGCAGGTACAGGTGATGGCTGCCCCGAAGATCTCGATCGTCATCTCCGTCCTGAACGGTGCCGCCACGCTCTCCCACTGCCTGGAGTCCATCTTCGAGCAGAGCTACACGGGCTGCGAGGTCGTGGTGATGGACGGAGGCTCGAAGGACGGCACGCGGCAGATCCTGGAGCGCAACGCCGGACGGTTGCGCCACTGGGAGTCCGAAAAGGATCGAGGGATCTACCACGCCTGGAACAAGGCGCTGGATCACGTGACCGGGGAGTGGATCTGCTTTCTCGGTGCGGACGACCGATTTCACGATCAGGATTCCCTGATGCTCATGACTCGGCAACTGGCCACGGTCGAGGGCCGGTACCGCGTCGTCTACGCGAGCGTCGATGTCGTCGATCGGGAGGGGGAAGTCCTCGCCACGGTCGGCCGACCGTGGTGCGAGGCACGGCCGGATTTCCTGGAGCGAATGGCGATCCCGCACCAGGCGACCTTTCATCACCGCACTCTGTTCGCGCGCCACGGCCGGTTCGACGAGAGTTATCGGATCTGCGGTGATTACGAATTGCTGCTGCGCGAGTTGTTGACCTGCGACGCGCACTTCGTCCCGGGGCTGGTTGTCGTCACCATGGGCGCGGGCGGTCTCTCGGACGATCCGGCGAGCGCCGTGACGGTGACGCGGGAGTTCGTCCGCGCTCGGCGCGCGCACGGTCTGAGCCGGGTGCCGGAGTGGCTTTCGCGGCGGCTGTGGCGCGCGCGCTGTCGCGCCTGGCTCACCCGGAGATGGGGTTCGGGCGCTGCCGATTCGGTCGCCAACGTCTACAGATTCTTGGTCGGAAAACCGCGACTCTAGGGAGCGGCATGAATCGTCGAGTAGAAGGAGGCAGTCGCAGTTCGTAATGCGAATTGTCCATCTCAATTCGAGTGACTTGGGCGGGGGCGCGGAGCGGATCGCGTCCGATCTGTGCCGGGCCGCCAGGGAAGCGGGACATCTGGCGTGGCTGGTCGTGGGGCGCCAGCTAGGCGACGATCCGAACGTTGTCCGTATCCTGGACCGTGACGCCGGTGGTCCCTGGCGGCGGTTCTGGCGGCGACGCGAAGGAACTCTCGAACGACATGGCGCGCGCTCGGCGGCGCGTCTCTGCCGCGGCATTGCCGACCCGATTCGCCTGATCGAGCGCGCACTCGGTCGCGAGGATTTCCGCTATCCGGGAAGCCGGCACCTTCGCGACGTCTTCGGGGCCCCGCCCGATGTGATTCACCTGCACAACCTGCACGGGGGGTACTTCGATCTTCGAGTGCTCGGCCGGCTGAGCCGGCAGCAGCCGACGTTCGTCACGCTGCACGACCCGTGGTTGCTGACCGGGCACTGCGCTCATCCTTTCGAATGCGAGCGCTGGAAGCTTGGCTGCGGGGGGTGCCCCGACCTCGAGATCTACCCGGCAGTCCGACGGGACGCCACGGCGTTCAACTGGCGGCGCAAGAGCTCCATCTACCGCGAGAGTCGACTCTTCGTGGCCTCCCCTTCGCGCTGGATGGGCGAGATGGTCGAGCATTCGATGCTGCGGCCCGCCATCGAACAGGCGCGAGTGATTCCGAACGGGGTCGATCTCAGGATCTTTCGACCCGGCGACCGCTCTCGGGCCCGTGCCGAGACAGGGATCGCGCCGGACTCCCTGGTCGCCCTGTTTGCCTCCAACGGCCTACGCAGGAGTCGCTTTCGGGACTACAGGACGTTGCGGGCTGCGATCGATCGCCTTCCGGCGGAGATCGGGGGCAGACCGGTGAGCTTCGTCGCGCTGGGGGACGAAGACGCCGACGGCGACCGCCCGAACGCGGATCTGCGCTTCGTGCCCTACCAGCGCGATCCCGAGACAGTGGCTCGTTTCTACCGCGCCGCCGATCTGCTCGTTCACGCCACCCTTGCCGACACCTTCCCCAACGTGGTTCTGGAGGCCGGCGGCTGCGGAACGCCCGTGGTGGCGACGGCGATCGGGGGCATCCCGGAACAGATCGAGGCCGGTCGGACGGGCGAGCTCGTAGCGCCGGGCGACGCGGGGGCGCTCGCCGCGGCTATCGATTCGTTGTTCCGCGACGCGTCGCGGCGCCGGGCCATGGGCGACGCGGCGAGCCGCAGGGTTCACGAGAATCACGGAGCGCGACGGATGGCCGACGACTATCTCTCCTGGTACGCGGAAGCTCTTGCACGCGAAGCTCAGCCGGCGCGTCGAAGATCGTCGTAGAGCCGAGCCAGGATCCGATAGGCGCCGCCGCCGAAAAACGACGTCGCCAGCGTCACCGCGCCGCGGAGTGAGGGACGCACGCGCAGAGCCCGCCCGGCGAATTCGCGCCCGCGTCGAAGGTCCCCGCTCATGCACAGGTGGTGGGCGATATGGAACATGAAGTCCGCATGGACACTCGGATTGGCCTCGATGGCTTCCCGGTGGTTGTCCAGGATCCTGCGGAACGCCTCGGCCTGGATCGCGCTGTCCGCTTTGTTGATGCTCGAAGGGGAGTCGTGGGCCTGCACGAGGGGCTCGTCGATGCACTCGAAATCGAAGCGCGCGGCGATGCGGATGAACAGCTCCCAGTCTTCGAAGCAGCGTAGCGCGGGATCGAAACGGCCGACCTCCTCGAAGCAACCCCGTCGCACCACGGCGGTGGGCAAGCCGATGAAGTTGCCGCGCAGCAGTTCCTCGTGGAACGCTTGGCCGCTCGACACCTCCGGGTGCCTCGCCGGGATGCGGCTTCCGTCGCGCCCCACACGCCAGAACGGGCAGTAGACCACTCCCAGCCGCGGATCGGCGCGCAGAGCCGACTCCATCTGGCGTTCGAGCTTGCCGGGCAACCACTCGTCGTCGTCGTCCTGGAACGCGATCCAATCCCCGGCCGCGACCTCCAGTCCGAGGTTCCTGGCCCTCGCAGGACCCAGCGGGACGTCCGAGCGCAGGACGCGGGTACGCCGATCCTCCGGGCACCGGAGCGCTCCCTCGGCCGGGACGCGCGAGCCGTCATCGACGACGATCAACTCGAGATCCTCGAAGCTCTGCTCGAGGACCGACCGGGCCGAGCGCGTGAGGAGTTCGGGGCGGTCGTGCGTGGGAAGGATGACACTGACCGCTGGCATGGGGAGAGCATAGCACCCGCTTCGGGACCGCATGGCGGCGGCCGGAGACGCTTCGGTCTTGAAAAACACGGCGCGCCGAACCTAACCTAGGTCTCGTGACGAGAAAGGTCTCGAAAACGATTGCGCGTTGCGGATTCGAGAATCTGCTGCGAGCGTCGGAACGGCTCGGGCAATGAAGACGGTGGTTCCGCCGGCACCCCGGCCCGGGTTGTACTACCGCCGGAAGATATTCGAGCTCCTCGGCCTGGAACGATACTCGCGTCCGGCGCTTCACGATATCGACGGGAAGCTCGCGCGCTACCTCTCGTTCGATCGCGGGTTCTTCGTCGAAGCAGGCGCCAACGACGGCTATACGCAGAGCAACACCTATTTCCTGGAACGGTTCAGAGGATGGCGCGGCGTGCTGGTCGAGCCGCTGCCCGCGCTCTACGAGCGTTGCAGGCGAGAGCGACCCAACTCCAGGGTTTTCCGCTGCGCCCTGGTGGCCGACGACTACGATCGCCCCACCGCGTCGATGCTGACGGCCAATCTGATGTCGCTCGTCCGGGGCGCACAGAAGAGCGCCGCCGCGGACCGTGCCCACTGCCACCGCGGAGCAGAAATTCAGGACTCCATGGTCGAGAAGATCGAGGTGCCGGCCAGCACGCTGAGCGCCGTGCTGACCGAGGCCGGTGTCGGGGACGTCGATTTTCTCTCGATCGACGTGGAGGGCTACGAGCTCCAGGCGTTGAAGGGGCTCGATCTGGAACGCCACCGGCCGCGTTACATTCTCGTCGAGGCGCGCTTTCGCGACGAGATCGACGCACACCTGTCTCCCCACTACGACCCGATCGACGAGCTCTCCCACCACGACGTGCTGTACGCGGCGAGGGACCATTGACCGGCGCAAAACGCTCCGCCGCGGGCTCCATCCTCAACCGGATTCGAGAGCGGGAGGGTCTGCGCAAGCTCGTCGAGAACGTCTCGTGGCTCTTCGTCGAGCGGCTGGTCCTGCTCGGGCTGAACTTCGCCGTCAGTGTCTGGTTCATCAACTACCTGGGTGCGGCCCAGTACGGCAAGTACGCCTACGCGGTGAGCTTCGCCGCCCTGTTCGGAGCGCTGGCCAGTCTCGGGCTGGACTCGATCGTCGTCCGGGACCTGGCGAAGAGCGATGTGGATCCTGGCGAGATCCTGGGGACGGCGTTCCTGATGCGCCTGGTCTCGAGTCTGCTGACCTTCTTCCTGATCGCGGCGACCATCCTTCTCGTCAGCGACGACGCGACGACGCGCCTGCTGGTCGTGGTCGTGGCGGCGAGTGTCGTTGCCGATCCGGCCCAGGTCGTCGACTTGTGGTTCCAATCCCGGATCCAGTCGAAGTACGTGGTCTGGCTGAGAACCGGTGTCGCCGTGGCAAGCATCCTGACCAAGATCGCGTTGCTCGTCCTGCGGATGCCGCTGATCGCCTTCGCCTGGCTGTATACGGCTCACGCGCTGGCCCTCGGCCTGGGTTTCCTCGTGGTCTTCCTGCGTCGCAAGCCGGGGGATCTGGTCCTCGGGCGCTCGGTTCGTCGCGCGCGGAAGCTTTTGGGCGATTCATGGCCGTTGATCGTCGCCGGTCTGTCGGTCACGGTCTACATGCGAATCGACCGGGTGATGCTCGGCGAGATGCTCGGAGATCACGATGTCGGGACCTATTCGACGGCTGCCACGATCTCCGAAGTGTGGAACTTTTTCCCGGTCGCCATCGCCTCGTCGTTGTTTCCGATCGTCGTGCGTACAAAGGAGAGCGCCGATCGCCAGCTCTACCGAAAGCGCATGCAGGCGCTCTACGACGTGATGGCTCTCTATGGCTACGGCGTCGCCCTGTCGATGACCGTGGTCGGTGTGTGGCTGATCGACCTGCTGTTCACTCGAGAGTTCGACGAATCGGCGAGGATTCTGCAAATCCACATTTGGTCGCTGCTGTTCGTCGCCCTGGGTGTCGCCCGCACACGGTACATCGTGGCCGAGAATCGCATGCGGTTCTCGATGATGGCCACGCTGACCGGCGGTGCTCTGAACGTGCTGTTGAACTGGATCCTGATTCCTCGCTTCGGCGGTGTCGGGGCGGCGCTGGCGACTCTGTTCTCGTACTCGGTGGCCGCGTACTTCTCGGGACTGTTCGTGCGCGACCTGTGGTTCACCACCGGACAAATGACACGCGCGTTGCTGGCGCCGTTCCGGCCGCGTGCGGTCTGGAGAGAAATACGCTCGATTCTCTGACGTGCGCGATCTCGAGGGAAGGCCGCTGTTGATGGCTCGAGCGCTCGAACGTTATATTCAGCATCCTCGATCCGTGAGGTGACGGAAAAAAGTGGGGGAGGACACGATCAATTCGCCGCGAGCACCGGTGGCCGTCGTCGTCGTCTCCTGGAACTGCGCCGGCTTGCTGCGCGACTGCCTGGAAAGCCTGCGCTTGCTGCGACGGCCGCCGCAGGAAGTGATCGTCGTCGACAACGGCTCGACCGATGGCTCGTGCGAGCTCGTGCGAGACGGTTTCCCCGAAGCGCGGCTGGTCGCCAACGGCGAGAACCTGGGCTTTTGCCGCGCCAACAACGTCGGGATCAACGCGACGAGCGCGCCGCTCGTGCTCGTTCTCAATCCGGACACACGCCTGGAGCCCGATTTTCTGGAGGCGCTCCTGCCGGCATTCGAAGACCCGCGCGTGGGCATCGCGTCGGGCAAGCTGGTGCGCTTCGACGGGCGGACACTCGACAGCTGCGGACAACAGTTGGGCCGCTCGCGACAACCGATCGACCGCGGCTACGGACGGCCCGACTCGGGACAGCTCGACCGGGACGGCGAAGTCTTCGGCGCCTGCGGGGCGGCCGCGCTCTACCGTCGAACCATGTTGAAGTCGATCGCCGACCCCGGCGCGGCCTATTTCGACGAAACGTTCTTCGCATTCTACGAAGACCTGGATCTGGCCTGGAGGGCTCGCCGCCGTGGTTGGAGGGCGGTCTACCGGCACCGGGCGGTGGGCTTCCACGCCAGAGGTGCCACGGCCGAGAAGGCCAAGCCCGGCGGCAGGGTGGCGGCGATGCTGGGGCGCGGTCCGGAGATTCGCTTTCACATCGTCAAGAACAGGTACCTCACGATTCTGCGCAACGACACGATTCGCGCTTATCTGGGCAACCTCCCGTTCATCTGGTCACGGGATGCCGCAACCTTCGTGTTGCTTCTGTTGGCGAGCCCGTCCGTTCTCCTGCGGCTCTGGAAGGAGCGGCGATTGTTCGGACACGCTCTCGAGCGCCGACGACTGGACTCCTCCAGGCCGAAACACGAAGTTCAACCCGGGGTACCGACCGGTGCTCCCCCGGGGGGGCCGTGCGGCTCGGACGCCCCGGGCGACGAGTCGGGGACGGATGGGTCGAGCCTGGCATGACGAACTGGTTCTCAGAGGGACCGGCATTACGCGTTCTCTCCTACGTCGTCACTTTCGCGGTGGCGACGGTCCTGTCGTCCGTGTTGACGCCGAGGTTGCGCGAGGCGGCGATACGGTTTGGCATCGTCGACCGTCCGGACGGCAACCTGAAAACGCACCGCGAGCCCATCCCTTACCTGGGCGGGCTGGCGATCTACCTGTCGTTCCTGCTCGCCCTCGCGCTGACCTTTCGCTTCGGCGAACAGGTTCTGGGGATCCTGCTCGCCGGATCGATCGTCGTCATCCTGGGTCTCGTCGACGATCTCGGCCAGCTGGGGCCGTGGACCAAGCTGGCCGGCCAACTCGTCGCCGTGCTCGTGCTGATCAAGTCGGGCATCTACATCCAACTGACCTTTCTTCACCCGGCCGCGGCCGTTGCCCTGTCGGTGATCTGGATGCTCGCGGTGATCAACGCGTTCAACCTGATCGATATCATGGACGGTTTGTCGGCCGGAACGGCAGCCGTCGCCGCGCTGACCTTGCTGGTCGTCGCCGAGTTGAACGGCAACGCGACCGCCGCCGTGATGCTCGCCGGCCTGGCCGGGTCCTGTTCGGGATTCCTTCGATACAATTTCAAGCCAGCCAGGATTTACATGGGAGACACCGGCAGCATGTTTCTGGGCTTGCTGCTCGGCGCGCTGGCGATGGATCTGGCCTACACCGATCGCAACCCGATCGCAGCGTTGGCCCCGGCACTGATTCTGGGCGTGCCGATGTTCGACATGGTGTTCGTGATGTATATCCGGCGGCGCCGTGGGCTCCCGGTCATGCTCGGCAGTCCGGACCACGTCGCCCTCCGTCTGCGGAAGTGGCGTTTGAGCACCCGTCAGACGGTCGTCGTTTCTTACGGTGCGACGGCGAGCCTGGGTCTGGCCGCGCTGGCCATGACCCTGCTGCCCACGAAAGGGGCGCTCGGAGTACTCGTCGGCGTTCTGTTCGGCGGAGTGATCGCCGGCCTGTTGCTGAAGCGAATCGACATGGGTCTGTGAGGTACGCATGATCCTGATTCTCGGCGGCGGTCTGGCGGGGATGTCGACGGCGTATCACCTGGGCGACGTCGAACACCTCGTGCTCGAGGCCGAGCAAACGCCCGGGGGTCTGTGTCGCTCACGCGAGGTCGACGGATTCGTCTTCGACTACACCGGGCATCTGTTGCACCTGAGGGACGAGCGGGCGATCGCGCTGGTCGACGATCTGTTGCCCGATGCCTTCCGGGAGGTCGAGCGGCGTGCCCGCATCCGCACGCGGGGTGTGACCCTACCGTTCCCGTTCCAGGCCAACCTCTACGGTCTTCCCCGGGATCTCGTGGCCGACTGCCTCGTCGATTTCGTCGAGAGCCTGTCGGTCGCGGTCCCGGAGGACCCCGCGACGTCGTTCCGTGAATGGTCCCTGGCGGTCTTCGGCGCGGGGATCAGCGACGCGTTCATGCTCCCGTACAACAGCAAGCTGTTCCGGCGCTCGCCCGGAAGCATGACCGCCGACTGGGTCTCCTGGGCCGTCCCCAAACCCTCGTTGGAACAGGTCGTGCGCGGCGCGTTGGGCATCGAGAACCGCGGAATGGGTTACAACTCCACGTTTCGATACCCGAGACGGGGCGGCATCGGATTGCTGCCACGTGCGCTCGCCGAACGCGTGGACCAGATGCGCCTCGGTTGTCGCGTGCAACGCGTCGATCTGGATCGACGTGTGGTTCGCACGCAGGCCGGCGAGGAACTACCCTACGACCGGCTGATCAACACGCTTCCGCTTCCGGTGTTTCTGGCGATGATCGATGGCCGCCCCGTCGGACTCCGCGAGCAGGCGGGCCGTCTGGACTGGTCCGTCGTGGCCTGTCTCAATCTGGGGGTCGACCGTGCGGATCTGGCCGAGGGGGCGCACTGGATCTACTTCCCGGACGAGGAGGTTCCGTTCTACCGAGTGGGGTTCCCGACCAATTTCTCGGACGGCGTGGCCCCACCTGGGGCGGGCTCGATGTACGTGGAATTCGGCATGAAACGAGACGAGGAGTGGGACGCCGCCGATCTCGAGCGGCAAGGTGTCGAGGGTCTTCGGGATCAGGGCATTCTGAAAGCCGAGGATCGCATCCGGGTCAGCGACGTGATCCGTATCGACCCCGGCTACGTGATCTTCGACCGCGAGCGGCAGGAAACGATGCGAGAGGTGATGCCCGCGCTCGAGGAGCGGGGCGTGCACTCGATCGGGCGCTACGGAGCGTGGACCTACTCGTACATGGAGCGAGCGTTGCTGGACGGGTTGGAGATCGCTCGGAGGATCCGGGACGAGTCGACGGGAGGATCGCGGTGAGCGGAAGCGAAGCCGCGGCGCCGGTAGTCCGACTTGCCGGCCTCCGAAAGTCATTCCGCGGCCACCTCGGCATCGGCCGCACGGTTGCCGTGGAAAGCGTCGATTTGCAGATCGGTGCGGGACAGGTCTTCGGCCTGCTCGGGCCGAACGGTGCCGGAAAAACGACCATCATGAAGATGATGCTCGGTCTGCTCAGGCCCGACCGTGGCGAGGTGAGGCTGTTCGGCGAACCGCCTTCCGCCCCCAGCGCGCGCGCGCGGCTGGGTTATCTCCCGGAGAACCCGTACTTCTACGACTACCTCAGGGCCGACGAGTTCCTCGACTTCTACGGCCGGTTGCAGGGGATTCCGAAAGAGGAGCGGCGTGAGATCGTGCGCGACACGCTCCGCCGTGTAGGACTCGAGGGCAGCGAAGCCACCGCGCTGCGCAAATTCTCCAAGGGCATGATCCAGCGGTTGGGGCTGGCCCAAGCGATCCAGCACGATCCGGAACTGGTCATCCTGGACGAGCCGATGTCGGGTCTTGACCCGATCGGCAGGCGCGAGGTGCGTGACCTCATCCTCGGGCTCAAGCGCGCCGGTAAGACCGTCTTCTTTTCCAGCCACATCCTGCAGGACGCAGAGTTGATCTGCGACCGGGTAGCCATTCTGGACAAGGGCCGCCTGCGGGCGGTCGGCCGGCTGCACGAGATGATGTCGGAGACGGTCCGCTGGTTCGAGGTGTCGTTCCGCGGGCAGCTTCCGGCTGGAGACGATTTGGAGCGTCTGTCCTCCGAGGGCGAGGATCACCTGCTGCGCGTCGCGGACATCGCGAGTTTGACCCGAGTGCTCGATTCGCTGCAACGGAGCGGCGGACAGGTTCTCTCGATCTGGCCACGGAAAGACACGCTCGAGGATCTGTTTCTTCGGGAGGTCGGGTACCTCACGGCAGGGGAGGTGCGACGGTGAGCGCGCGCCCCGATCGGGTGCGCCGCCGAGCGCCAGGTATCGCCTCCGCTGTGCTGGCGATCGCTCTGAACACCTTTCGGGAGGCGGTTCGCGATCGGGTACTCTACTTATTGCTCGCCTTCGCACTGATTCTCATCGGGGTCTCGCGTCTACTCTCGTTGCTCACCGTGGGTAGCGAGGAGAAGATCATCAAGGACGTCGGACTGGCGGCGATCTCGATCTTCGGCGTGCTCACCGCCGTCTTCGTCGGCGTCTCGCTGGTCTTCAAGGAAATCGAGCGGCGGACCGTCTATACGTTGCTCGCCAATCCGGTCCGTCGATGGCAGTTCGTCAGCGGGAAATTCGCCGGTCTGCTGGCCGTGCTGTCGCTCAACGTGGTCTTGATGTTTCTGGGCCTGGCGATCATCCTCGCGATTCGTGGCGAGTCGACGTGGGCTCTGTTACCGGCGGTCCTTCTGATTCTGGTCGAGTTGGGAATCATCACGGCGTTCGCCCTGCTTTTTTCCAGTCTCACCAATCCGATCCTGGCCGCGGTCTGGACCTTCGCGGTCTACGTCGCGGGTCATCTCTCCTGGAGCCTGAAGCTGCTCAAGGGCAAGGTGCCGGAGGGACTCAGCCAGTGGTTGTGCGATCTGCTCTACTGGTTGCTGCCCCACCTGGAGCACCTGAACGTCAAGGCCGAGGTCGTGCACGGGCAGCCTATTTCGCTCGGTTCGGTCGGCCTGGCCGTCCTGTACGGCACGAGCTACGCGCTGGCGGTGCTCGTGCTGGCCTGCGTGGCCTTCGAGCGAAAGGACTTCAACTGATGGCGCGCCGCTGGCTCGCGGGATTGCTGGTCCTCATGGCCGCCGGCTCGGTCTACGTTTCGGGTACCGTCCTCGAGCGTCGAGCGGCCGCGCGCGAGCGTTCGAATCAACTGCTGTACCTTCCCAACGGCAGGCACCTCAAGGTCGCCAGCCTGGGCCAGGCAACGGTGTTGGCCGACATGATTTACATCTGGGCGATCCAGTATTACTCGGAGTACGAGCGTGCCGACCGTTTCCGCTACGTCGAGCACGTGTTCGGCGAGGTGATCACGGAACTGGATCCGCACTACGTCGATGCCTACTGGCTGGGCGCCCTCATCCTGATCGTCGAGGCGGGGGAGCTGGAAAGAGGGCTGGCGCTGTTGGATCAGGGCTTCGCCGCCAATCCCGACAAGTGGATCCTTCCTTATCTCGCGGGATGGGAGTGCTGGCTGGCAGGGCAGCCCGGGCGGGCCGCGGACTACTTCGACGCGGCGGCCGCCACACCGGGCGCCCCGCCCACGGTTCGGCGCATGCGCGCGGGCATGGTGTCGCGCGCGGGAGATCTGGAGACGGCCCTGGCTCTCTGGAACGAGATTCTCGAGGATCCTGGGAGCGATCCGACCTCTCGCGCCATCGCCGAGCGCAAGGTTCTCGATCTCCGAGTCCAGACCGACCTGCGCGAGCTCCGGGCGGCGATCGAGAGGTTTCGATTCGAAAACTCGCGATTTCCCGGTTCGCTGGAGGAGTTGCAGAAGCGCGGCTACATTCGGGGAGTGCCTCGCCACCCGGACGACCGGGACTACGACTACGATCCGCGTAGCGGGAAAGTTTCGGCGCCGGAGGGCCGTGTGCTGGGAGAGTCTGCGTGAGCCTGTTCCCCGAACCGCTGGCCTCGATCGTCGTCTTGCTGTTCGGGCTCGTTTTGGGCAGCTTCCTGAACGTGTGCATCTACCGGCTGCCCGAGGGGCAGAGTATCGTCCATCCCCGTTCTCGCTGCCCGTCGTGCCAGGTGCCTATCCGTTGGTATCGGAATATCCCCGTACTCTCCTGGATGACGCTGCGAGGGCGCTGCGCGGACTGCGGTGCCTCCATATCCGTCCGGTACCCTGTTGTCGAGGCGCTCAGTGGGGCGATCGTGCTCACGATGTGGCACGCGTTCGGGGCCGGTGCGGCATTCCCGATCGCCTCGCTCTTCGCGCTGGCCATGCTGGCCTTGTTCTTCACGGACTACGATCATCAACTCCTTCCCGACGCTATCACGCTCACCGGTCTGGGATTCGGTCTCGCGGCCTCCTGGGTCAATCCTTTCCTCGACGGGGTGGGTCTGAGGCGAGTCTGGCTCTCGCTCGCCGGCGCCGCTCTCGGGTCGGGGCTCCTGTGGGGATTCGGAGCCCTCTACGGCAAGCTGCGCGGGGTCGAGGCCATGGGAATGGGCGACGTAAAGATGATGGCCATGGTCGGCTCTTTCGTCGGCCCGTTCGGGGTCCTGTTGACGATCTTCGGCGGCTCGATCGTGGGAGCGCTGGTCGGGATCTCGATGATCCCCCTGCGGGGACGAACGCTACAGGATACCTTGCCGTTCGGGTGTTTTCTGGCGCCGGCTGCCCTGGCGGCTCTTCTCTTCTCCGCTCACGTCTGGCAGGCGTACGCCAGAGTGCTGATCCCGCCGCCCTGAGACTGAGACTTTTGTAATCTCCGGACGGTCCTTCTCGTCTCGCCGGTCCCTGACACCTTTCGCCTCCCACGGGGTGCAACCGATGCGTACCTTTTCAGAGGCGAACAAGTTTGTCTTGATCGGTCCGGGCGTTTCGGATAGCGTTAGGGGCAAGCTGGAAGGCCCGGGCTCGGGACGCCGAAGATCACTGGTTGACACCAAGACAGCGGAGTCGCCCTCCGAGGTCGTTGGAGTGGTAAACGGCCGGGATTCGCAGCGCTGGGGAGCACCGGGAGATGGAAGACGTCCACACCAGACGGGTGTTGGGAAGCGCGGGAGTCACTCTTCCCGAGCTTCTCGTCGTCCTGGCGATCATCTCGATGGCGGTGACCGTATCGGTTCCGCTGATCACCGGTGCCGTGCGATCGGCGAACGGCAGGGCCGCTGCCAATGGCTTCGCGGTCAACCTCAAGGCCGCGCGAATGTTGGCGGTCAGCGCCAACGCTCCGCTCCAGGTGACCGTGGTGGCCGAACCTCACCCGGACTGCAATTGCACCGCCACGTACTACGAGTATCCGGCTCGCAACGGGATCCCACGACGTTTCGACATGCCGAAGGGCGTCACGATCGCGTCATCGACCACGCCGATCGTGTTCCGCCCCAACGGCTCCGTGCCGGGAGGGGCCACCACGGTGATCAAGACTCGTGTTTCAACGGACACTTTCGAGGTATGGCGAATCGCGACCGGTCCGACCGGGGTCTCGATGGTTCAGCGCACGATGGAGCCATGATGGCACCGAGCCGACCGTCTCGTATGCAAAGCGGCGGATTCAGCCTCCCCGAGGTCACGCTGGCGCTCGGCCTGCTCGCCGGCGTGCTGATCTCCATCGCGGGGCTGTTCGTGATGGCCGAAAGACTCGTCCGCGGCGGCAGTCACCAGACCAAGGCACTGGCTGTCGCGCGCGACATCCTGGAGGAAACGAACGGCTGGCACTTCAGGGGCCTGTACGAGACCTTCGGGTCGGACGGCTCCTCGGCCAGTGACGTCGTGGATACGCGCACCAATGCCTACGCCGCGAAGTGGCAACAGATGCTGGACGAGGACCTCCGCGAAACCCACGCCGAGATCGTGCTCGAGTCCATCGACGACGGGGGCTCGCCCCCCGTGCTGAAAGCGGCACGCTGCATCCGTATCTCGGTAACCGTCTTCTGGCGCGAAGAGCTACGTGACCGCGAGGTCAGCGTGGCCACGGTCAGGATGTGAGGGGCGGCACGGTGAGGCGAAGATCGACCAGCTGCGCAGCGTCGCTTCGGCCAGGGGCGGGAATGAGCCTCGTCGAGCTGCTCGTCGCCATGGCGATCCTCTCCGTGGCGATGGTCGTGGCGCTGACGATCTATCAGGGTGCCAGGGAATCCTACAAGCGCGGCGAGAACGTCACCGAGCAACAGCAGATCGCGCGCATCGCGTTCGATCTCATCAGCTCCGAGGTTCGTCTGGCGGGGCTGAACCTGTACCCCGACGGCGACAAGACGCGGCCGGACGAGGCGATCGAGGCTGCCTTCGGCCGGGCCATCGTTATCCGGGCCGACTTCGACGGGGACGATCCCACCGATGCGACGAATCCGGAGGTCGGGCTGTCCGGGGGAGCCTACGCGACCGTCTCGACGGGCAACGACGAGATTCACGGTTTCGTCCTGGCCAAGTCCAACCCGGACGGCACCGCGACGGGCCCCGACAGCTTCACCTTCGATGCCGACGTCGGACAGTCGAGGCGGGACGGAGGCGTCGAGCCGGTAAACGTCGACAACGTTGCCCTCGTCTTGGACGATCCGCCCTACACGCTGTACCGGATCTCACTCGACAACGACCCCGGACAGTACGGTTCGAGCGGCTTCGCCAACCGGACGGTGCTCGCGGACAACATCCGCGATCTGCGTTTTCGTTACTTCGACGCCGCGGGCAACGAGATCGCCCCTCCGGGAGGGAACGACGATACGGCGAGAATCAACGCGCGAGCTTCGATCAGCCGGGTCGCCGTCGAACTGGAGACCCTCACGCGGAACCCCGATCCGAGGACGAAGACGTTCGGGACGTTTCAGCTGGCCGGCGAGGTGACGCCGAGGAATCGCGGAAAGATCCGTATCCCCGATGTCGGGTCGACTCCGTTCCCTCCTGGGCAACCCGGTCGGCCCGAGGTCGTCGAAGGCCACTGCGAGGGTCTGATCATTCGCTGGCCGGAGAATCCCAGACACGACCAGGTTGCCTACTACCGGATCCGGTACGGCACCGATCCGTTCGATCTCGACGACGTGGTTGCGACGACCGAAACGGATCATTACCTGAACGGATTGGATGACGCAACCGACTACACGGTCAAGATCGAAGCGATCAACGGCGCGGCAATGGCCAGTCGACCGTCCGCGCCGACGACACGCCGGACGCAGAACCTGAACACGCCCGCCCCACCGGCCAATCTGATCTGGTCAGCGCCCGCCGCCGGCGGGGTCGAGCTGACGTGGGACGCCGTGACCCAGAACACGGTGCCGGTCCCGGACAGCTTGCTTCGTGATCTCGACGGCTATCGAGTCTACCGTGACACGGTTTCCGGCCTTACCCCGGATCCGGCCAAGCTGATCGCCGACGAAGGAACGGTGCCCACGCAATCCTCGCCGCGCTACACCGATCGGAAAGCGGTCAGCTGCCGAACCTATTACTACCTGACAACAGCGGTTGACGACTGCGGCGTCGAGAGCGTGTCTTCCGGTGAGGCGTCGGGCACTCTGACCACGGTGATCCAGCCGCGCACCCCGGAAGCGGTTCAGGCGTTCTTTGACGGAGCCGCCGCCCGGCTCGAGTGGCAGACCGTGCGTGACGACGTGGACGGAGACGCGATCTGGATCGAGGATTACAAGATCTATCGGACCGATCCGATCCTCGAGGGAACGGCTCCTCTCGTGCCGAACGACTTTACGTTGCTGACCACGGTCAGCGGCGTCAACGAGTACGTGGACACGCCGGCGCCGGTCGGTTCCTTGCACTGGTACATGATCCAAGCGATCGACGACTGCGGCAACGAGTCCGCCTACTCGCAGCTCGCGGCGCCGGTTTGCTCGTTCAACGGGGACGTGGTCATCGACGAACCCGACCACCGCGAGCAAGAGTGGCCCAAGGAATCCGTCAAGGTCTTCATCAGTCAGGCGTCGGGCGCCTATGAAGAGCTGAGGCTCAGCTTCGTCAACGAGGACGACGGAACGACCTACCTCGAGACGCTCCCGGGTCCCGGTGACAGCTGGAGCTTCTCGATGGGGGGGCCGGGCGAGGGTCCGTTCACCGAGGGCTGGTACACGATCACCGCCGAGGTCGACCAGTACGACGGCGCAGTGCTTTGCACGAAGTCCGCGACACGCCGATTCCTACTGTCCAATGACTAGGCATCGAGGGGCCGACGGACCCGGGCCGGCAGGATTCCCCTCCGCGCGGCCCGGAGGACGCGAGCGCGTGGTCGACGAGAGAGGCTCGGCGCTCGTGATCGCAATGCTGATCACGGTCATTCTGGCTTTGCTGGCCATCTCCTTCCTGATGCTCGCGGAGACCGAGAACCGCATCGCCCAAAACGAGAAGCGGGCGGCGCAGACGCTCTACGTCGGCGAGGCCGGACTGGAAGTCGTGAAACGCTGGTTCGACTACACGGACGGGACGATGCACTTCCCGGATCCGTCCGTGGTCGATCGTACGCTGCGCCGGATCATCGACGAAAGCGATCCCTACGATCCGAACGACGCCGTCGACGCAGACGGGATCATCGGCTCGTATCCATACTACAAACAGGGCGTCGACCTGGACGCCGGCGGAGTGGACGATCTTTTCGAGCGACCCTACCGGGGTGACCTGCTTCACGGCCTGCTGGGAACGGAGGATGGTCCGGACATGCGGATCGACGACGAGGACGCCAACGGGGCCACGTTTCTGGCAGATCTCACCGAGACGCTCCTCGCCGGCTTTCCGGGAGAGGCCGGTGCCGTGAGGGCGAGAATCAGTCGCATCGACATCTACGCGCCGCCGTACACACCGATCGCCGGGTTCTGGCGGCGTTACGGCCTGGGCACCGTCAAGATCACCGTGAGGATCTACCGAGACGAGACTGGCGACCGCGAGGTACTCGGAGAGAAGATCGTGAAATCGGTCCTCAGCGAGACGCCCTACCGCGCACCCCATGCGCCGTTGCACTCGTGTGCGGGCACGAGCTTCGTACCGCGCGCCGGGGGTCCGATGACCGTGCACTGGGGCGCGATTTCCTCCGTGGGCTCGGTGAAGTTGACCGACGTAGCCGGCGATTTTAGCGACACGCCGATGAGCTTGCCCCGGGACCTACCGTTCGAACCCGGTGCCGATCAACTCTGGCCCACGGCCACGGCCGACTTCGATGTGTTCGCGGCCTCCATCGACACCAAATTGGTCGACGATCCTTGGTTTCGGGTGCTCAGTGCCGGGCCGATCTTGGTGGGTGCGCCGCTCGGGTCGCAGCAACCCTATCCGCCGCTGGACCCCTCGAGCGACCAGGACCATTCCAACCTGATACACGAGCTTCCGCTCGTGGTCTGTCCGGTCTACGACTATCGACTGTGGAAGGGCATCGCGTTGTCCGGCGCGCGGGACGTGCACTACTACGCCTACGACGCGGGAACCTCCGAATTCAAAGAGCACGGCAAAGGCACGGCGTTCGATTTCAAGACGATCACGCATGGCCAGGAGGGACTGTACTTTTTCGACACGAGGGATGGGTTGCCACCCACGGACGACGACGCGGACGGCCTCTTCGACAATCTCACGCCGGGGATCACGGTGTCGGGCAACTGGGACTTCACGGGCTTCGTCTACTTGAACGCACTATCTCTCACGCCCGACGGGTTGACCGGACCGCTCAGGCAGGTCAGTCCTCCCGGGGAGCCCTTCCTGGACGGAGACATCGACGGCGAGTACGACACGGGCGAGCGCTTCATCAACCTGATCTATCCGTCGATCGCCACCGAGATCGACGATGAGGTCTTCGCGGACACGTCGGCAGGCGGCGCCAGCCGTGATGCCCGAGGGCCCGCCATCCCGGACGTGGCGGTCTCCTTCCGCGGGATCCTGTACACCAGCGGCACCTTCGAGGCGACCGGAACCGGCACCTTCTACGGGAGCGTCATCGCGCTGCAGGGGGTGACCCAGACTCCCGACGACGGATCGGCGGACACGCCGACGATCATCTGGGACGAGTCGATCGTCACCGAGTGGCCTCCGGCCGGTTGGGACGTTCCGCGGGTCGTGATCACGGAATGGGACGTCGGGGGCTGATCACCCTCTCGCAAACCCTTCCTTTCGAGGTGGGCCGCCTCCGTCCGAGCGACCATGTGACACGGAAGGCCGGAGGAACTAGATTATTGGCAGACCGAAAGAGGTGGATTTGCCATGAAACGTGAACTCTCCAGATACGCGCTGTTGTCGACCGTCGGTTTCCTGGTGCTCCTTCTCGGCGCGGGTACGGTGATCGGGGGCGAGGAAGCCAAGTCCGACAGGGACAAGGCCAAGGAAACGAAACAGACGGCTCGGAAGGCTGAGGCGCAAGAGGAGCCCCCCGTCTCTGAGATCTTCCAGGCGGCCAGCAAGCAGAAAACCGACGAGTCCGAAGAGGTCGTGGTCTTCACCAACGATGCCTTGGAAAACATGATCGCCAACCTTCCTCCGGAAGCGCGGCGGCAGGGCGTCTACCAGGCCGAGCGGCACGTCGGCTCGCCGCAGCCGCAGGAGGGGGGAGCCGGCGAACAAAAGGCCGCTCCCGCGAGCGGGGACTCGCTCGAGTGGTTGGAGCAGCAGCAGAAGGCCGCGACGGAACGAAAAGTCGAGCTGGTCGACGCCCAGAAGAAGGTCGCCGAGCTGCAGGCCAAGGTGACCGAGCTCGAGAGGCGGGCGTTGACGATCCGGAACCCACTCATGCCCCGTCGATACTCGGAGAGAAACCCCGAGGATGCCGAGGACTGGGACAAAGAGAACTCCCAGCAGCGTCTGGAAACAACTCAGGCAGAGCTCGACACGGCCAGGCAAGAGCTCGCCGCAGCGCAGAAGGAGCTGACGCGGATGCGGGGAACCGGCAGGTAGTGGCAACCCGGCTGCTCGTCTGCAGCCGATCAGCTTGACAGTATTCCGAGCCGCTCACTAGACTGCGCCTCCGCGCACAACGGACCGGAGCGCTCCCGCCCCGGTCCGGTCGCCTAAGGAGGTTGCGGTGACCGGGGAAAGTCTGGCCGGCCGGGATCTGATCTCGCTGTTGGATTTCACGACCGAGGAGCTCGAACGGATCCTCGAGCTGGCGGGGGAAGTCAAGGCCAACCCGCTCCACTTCTCGACTGCACTGTCGGGCAAGACGCTGTTCCTTTATTTCGAGAAGCCCTCGCTTCGCACCCGGGTGACCTTCGAGGCCGGGATGACCCAGCTCGGAGGGCACGCGATCTACTACACCGCTGCCGAAGGCCGAATCGGAGTCCGGGAGAGCGTCGAAGACGTCGCGCGGAATCTCGAGCGGTGGGTCGACGCCTCGATGTGTCGCACCTTCAGCCACGAGTTGATCAAGGAACTGGCCAATTTCGCCGAGATCCCCATCATCAACGGACTTACCGACCACTTGCACCCATGTCAGGCACTCGCGGACTACATGACGCTTCAGGAGGTCAAGGGTGCGCTGAAGGGGCGGAGGCTGGTCTACATCGGGGACGGCAACAACGTGGCCAACTCACTGATGTACGGCGGGGCCCGCCTCGGGGTGGACGTCACGGTCATCACACCTCCCGGGTACGCCCCAGCCGAGGAGGTGGTCGCCGCCGCGCGCGCCGCCGGGGAGCAGACCGGGGCCACGATCGACGTCGGTGAGGATCTCGGTCGTGTCGAAGGTGCCGACGCGGTCTATACGGACGTGTGGGCCTCGATGGGGCAGGAGGCCGAGAGCGAAGATCGCAAGAAGATCTTCATGCCCTACCAGGTCACGATGCAGGTCATGGAGCGGGCTGGTGCCGACACGGTCTTCATGCACTGCCTTCCGGCCCACCGTGGCGAGGAGGTGACCAGCGAGGTTGCCGACATGCCCCGATCGGTGATCTTCCAGCAGGCGGAAAACAGGCTGCACGCTCAGAAGGCAGTCCTGCTGGCGGTGATGGGCGGGGAATAGTAACGAGAATCCGGGCCCTGCCGTTACTCGGAGACACATCCGGGCCGGCCGCACTCGCCCTTGAGCGCGGTGTGGATAGCGACGACGCCTCCGGTGCGGGTGCTCCACCCGCACGCGGCGAATCCGGCCTCGCGGATGCGGCCGGCGAGGATCGCCGGCTCGGGGAAACCGGAGATGGTGCGGGCCAGGTAGTGGTACGACCCGCTTGCTCCCGAGATCCCGTCACCCAGCCGTGGCAAGATCCGATTCAGATAAAAGCGGTAGCACCCGCCGAGCAACGGCACGCTCGGCGTGCTGAACTCGAGCACGATCAACCGCCCTCCGCAGGACAGTACCCGGTGGATCTCCCGCAAGCCTGCGCCCAGATCGGCGAAGTTTCGTAGACCGAAAGCGACCGTGACCGCGTCGAAGCTCGCTTCGGCGAAGGGAAGACGTAAACCGTCGGCTTCGAGAAGAAGGCAAGTCGCCTCGATCCGCTCCCTTTTGAATTTTGCCCCGGCCACCGCAAGCATCGCGTGCGAGAAATCGCAGCACACGACCGTCCGGGCACGCCCGGCTCGAGCCAGCACGACGCTCATGTCGCCCGTCCCACCGCAGAGATCCAGGATGGAAACTCCGGGATCGGAGGGCACTTCGGTCGCGGCCGCCCGGCGCCAACCCCGGTCGAAGTTGGCACTCAGGAGGTGGTTGAGCAGATCGTAACGGCGGGCGATCCGGTCGAACATGCGTCGGACCGCTATGGGGTGCCGTTTCTCGCTGTCGGTCAAGTGCTCCTCCTCTTCGGGGGAAAGCGCACGATAGTTATAGCAACTCAACCCCGGGCAAGGGGGTCGGAGGGAGGGTGCGTCAACTTGACAACCCGCTAAGCCAGTGATACAAGAGCGCTTTCGTTCCAGGGAGAGTTGTGCGCTCGGGACGAAAGCCGAGTGCCGAGGGTAGTACGGGATGAAAACGTATGTCCCGCGCAAGGGTGAGATCCGACGCGACTGGTGGGTCGTGGATGCCGAGGGGTTGGCCCTGGGCCGGCTGGCAACGGTCGTGGCCAGCCGCCTTCGCGGCAAGCACAAGGCCACCTTCACGCCGTTCCTCGACACGGGTGACCACATCATCGTGGTCAACGCGGAGAAGGTCGTCCTGACCGGCCGCAAGCTGTCCGACAAGTTGTACCGGCGGCACAGCGGCTACCCGGGAGGCTTGAAGGAGATCACCGCGCGAGAGATGCTCGAAAAGCACCCGCACCGCCTGGTCGAGCTGGCCGTGAAGGGCATGCTGCCCAAGGGACCGCTGGGCCGGCAGATGGCGCGCAAGCTCAAGGTCTACGCCGGTCCGTCGCACCCTCACGAATCACAAAAGCCCCAGGCCATGGAGGTCTCCGGCACGGCGCGAGCGCGCTGAGTCGGGCCGGGCGGAACGGGCCGAGGGAGGCACAGGGTTTGAACGACAATACACTGCAGTACTACGGGACCGGTCGCAGAAAGAGCGCGGCCGCCCGAGTCTACCTCCGGCCGGGCACTGGGAAGTTCACGGTGAACAACCGATCGTTCGATGAGTACTTCCCCAGCGAGATGCTCAAAATGGTGATCCGCCAGCCGCTGGTGATCACCGAGACCGGAGACAAGTTCGATATCTTCGTGCGTGTTTGTGGCGGCGGCTTCACCGGCCAAGCCGGTGCGCTGCGTCACGGCATCTCTCGCGCGCTCGTCGAGTACAACCCGGAACTGCGACCCAAGCTGAAAGAGGCCGGTTTTCTAACGCGCGACGCGCGACGGGTCGAGCGAAAGAAATACGGTCAGCCCGGGGCGCGCAAGCGCTTCCAGTTCTCCAAGCGCTGATCTCCGGGGATTTTCGCGGACCCAGGGTCCGGCAGGGAGGCTTTCTTGGTAACGGTCACGATGAAGGAAATGCTGGAGGCCGGCGTCCACTTCGGTCACCAGACGCGGCGCTGGAACCCGAGGATGAAACCGTTCATCTTCGGTCCGCGCAACGGCATTTACATCATCGATCTCAAGAAAACCTCCCGCCAGCTGCGAGAGGCGCTTGCTTTCGTTTCCGATCTCGCCGCCCGTGGCGGCACCGTTCTGTTCGTCGGTACGAAGCGGCAGGCCCAGGAGGTCGTCGTCGAGGAGGCCTTACGCTGCTCGATGTATTTCATCGATCAGCGTTGGCTCGGGGGGACACTGACGAACTTCTTGACCATCCGCAAGCGTATCGCACGCTTGACCGAGCTCGAGGGAATGCTGAGCGGTGACGAGGGCGAGAAGCTGACCAAGAAAGAGAAGGCGAAGCTCGACAAGGAACGTGGCAAGCTGGAGAAGAATCTGTCCGGGATCAAAAAGATGAGCAAGCTCCCGCAAGCGGTCTTCGTCATCGATCCGCACAAGGAACGCATCGCGGTTGCCGAGGCCAACAAGCTGAACATTCCGGTGATCGCGGTCGTGGACACCAATTGCGATCCGCAGCCCATCGACTACCCGATTCCGGGCAACGATGACGCGATCCGGGCGATCAAGCTGTTTGCCAGCCGATTCGCGGACGCGATTATCGAGGGACGGCAGCTCTGGGAATCGGCACGACGGCAGAAAGAGACGGAAATCGAGAAAGAAGTCGAGGCTCATCCGCAGAGCATTGCCGACAGAGTGCGTGCACGCGAGGCCCGACGAGAAAGGGTCCGGCAGCATTTGCAGGCCAAACGCGGCCGCCCCGCTCCGCCCTCGGAGGCGCCGTCTGCCGCCCGTCCGGCGACCTCCTCCGAAGAACCGGTCTCTGCAGGAGCGAACAAGAGCACGAAGGCGGACTGACGTCCCACGTGAGATCAGGTCGGCCCCGACGCGGCGTGCGAGGCCGCATCGGGGCTTTTTGATGCAAACGGGGCCGGACCGACAGCAACCGGCACCGGCGAATGGAGTCTAGAGCGATGGAAGTCACGGCGGCGATGGTCAAGCAACTCCGGGACAAAACCGGAGTGGGGATGATGAAGTGCAAGGCAGCGCTCGCCGAGGCCGCCGGTGATCTCGGCGAGGCAGAGAAGATCCTGCGCAAGCAGGGAGTCGCTACCGCGGCCAAGAAGGCCGGCCGTGCCACCGGTGAGGGACTGGTCTCGTCCTATATCCACACCGGCGGCAAGATCGGCGTACTCGTCGAGGTCAACTGCGAGACCGACTTCGCAGCGCGCAGTTCGGATTTCCAGCAACTCGTGCATGGCGTGGCGATGCATGTGGCGGCGGCGGCTCCGCGGTTCGTTCGGCGCGAGGAGGTGGATGAAGGCATGCTCGCTACCGAGCGCGAGATCGCTCGTGAGCAAGCGCTGAAATCGGGCAAGCCGGAGAAGGTCGTGGAGAAGATCGTCGACGGCAAGCTCGAGAAATTCTACGAGGAAAACTGTCTGCTGGAGCAGCCCTACGTCAAGGATCCGGATCGCAGTGTCGGGCAGCTGGTCGCAGACATGGTGTCCAAGATCGGGGAGAATATCCAGGTGCGCCGTTTCGTCCGCTTCGTGCTGGGCGAACAAGAGTAGGATAGGGTCCGAAATCACGTCCGTTCCGACCGGCGGTGACGCGGGAGTCGTCAATGGAGCCAGCGCAGTCCATTCGCTACAATCGGGTCCTGCTCAAGCTGTCCGGCGAAGCGCTGATGGGGGATCAGAACTTCGGCATCTCGCAGGCCGTTCTGGGGGCGCTGGCCGATGAGCTCGTATCGGCCCACGGGCTCGGGGTCGAGATTGCGCTGGTTGTCGGTGGCGGCAATTTCTTCCGCGGAACGCAGCAAACATCCATGGACCGGGTCACAGCGGATCACATGGGGATGCTGGCGACCCTGATCAACTCGCTCGCGCTCCAGGACGCGATCGAGAAGCGCGGCCTGCCCACACGGGTGCTCTCCGCCTTGGAGATTCGCCAGGTGGCGGAGCCGTTTGTTCTACGCCGCGCGCTGCGCCACCTGGAAAAACGGCGCCTCGTCATCTTCGGTGCCGGAACCGGCAATCCCTATTTCACAACCGACAGCGCCGCGGCGCTGCGGGCGATGGAGATCAAGGCCGAGGTCCTTCTCAAGGCAACCAAGGTGGACGGCGTGTACACCGCCGATCCGATGACCGACCCGAATGCCGAGAAGCTGGAGCGCGTCGGCTACCTCGAGGCGCTGGAGCGCGGCCTCAAGGTGATGGACACGACGGCGATCTCCCTTTGCATGGACAACCGGCTCCCGATCGTGGTGTTCGACCTCGGAGAGCCGAGCAACATCACCCGGATCGTTCGAGGAGAGAGCGTCGGTTCGGTTGTATCGGAGTGAAGCGATGGGTGACGATTTCGAAGTTCTCAAACAGGCTCAGACGCGGATGGATGCGACCGTAGCCGACGCCGGAAGCAAGCTGGGCACGGTACGGACAGGCCGGGCCTCGCTGGCCATTCTCGACGGGATCGTCGTCGACTACTACGGCACGCCGACTCCGTTGAACCAGGTGGCCAAACTGTCGATCCCGGAACCGACTCTGATCGTGGCCCAGCCGTTCGACCCGTCGTCCGTGTCGGCGATCGAGAAGGCAGTCATGGCGTCGGATCTGGGTCTCAACCCGTCCAACGACGGCAAGCTGGTTCGCATTCCCATCCCGCCTTTGACCGAGGATCGTCGCAAGCAATTGGTCAAAAAGGTCCGAGCGATGGGCGAGGATGCCAAGACCGCGATTCGCCAGATCCGTCGCGATGCGAACGACGAGATCAAGAAACAGGAGAAGGACAGCGCGATCTCCGAGGACGATGCGCATCGCTACCTCGACGAAATGCAAAAGGTCACCGACCGTCACACGGGCCAGATCGACGAGCTCTGCAAAAACAAAGAGACAGAGCTGATGGAGATCTCCTAGGAGCCTGTCCGTTTGAAACGTCTAGAGCAGGATCCGGATTTCGTCGGCATCGTCGTCGCCGCCGGCCGGTCGACCCGCTTCGGAGGCTCCAAGGTCAAGCAGTTTCTCGATCTCGCCGGTTCGACGATACTGGACCGTGCCATCGCGTCGTTGACCGGGCGGCCGGGTGTCGGTGGCGTGGTGGTCGTGCTGCCTCCGGAGGAGCGAGACGGACTCCGCGCGAAAGAGCTTTTGGGACGCCCCGAAATCGTCGACGTCGTCAGCGGAGGAACGACACGCGCGGAATCGGTGCGAGCCGGTCTGTCAGCGGCCGGTGACCGTCCTTTCGTTCTCGTTCACGACGCTGCGCGCCCCCTGGCTGCGCCGGGGCTCGTCGATGCGGTGATCCACGCAACCCGACGCCACGGAGCCGCGATACCGGGCCTTGCGGTACCCGACACTGTCAAGCGTGTCGCGAGCCGGGAAGGCGATCCGGCAGAGCCGCTGTGGATCGGCGAGACCGTCGACCGCACCGATCTTCGCCTGGCCCAGACGCCGCAGGGTGCGCGGCGGGACTGGCTCCGTGACGCGCTGGAGCGAGCCGTGAGGGAAGAGACCGAGGTAACGGACGAGGCGTCCGCTCTGGAGCGCGCGGGTCGGCGTGTCGCACTCGTCGCCGGCGATCCAGGCAACCGGAAAGTCACGACTCCCGAGGATCTCGAGGATGCAAATCGGAGGCTGGGCGGGGCAAACCTCGCTCTGCGCGTCGGCTCCGGTTTCGACATCCATCGTTGCGGGGCCGACCGCCGGCTGGTGCTGGGCGGTGTGGTATTCGACGGCGAGCGGGGTCTCGAAGGGCACTCGGACGCCGACGTTGTCCTCCACGCGGCGATGGACGCACTCCTGGGCGGCGCGGGTCTGGGAGACATCGGGGCGTTCTTTCCACCCGAAGACGCTCGGTATGCCGGTGCGGACAGCTCGCTGCTCGCCACGGAAGTCGTTCGACGGATTCGAGCCAACGGGTTCGAGGTCATTAACCTCGATCTCACCGTGCTGGCGGAAAAGCCGAAGATCCGTTCACGAGTGGACGAGATGCGCGCCGCGATCGGTCGCGCGCTGGACCTCACCCCCGAGCGCATCGGCTTGAAGGCGACGACGTTGGAGCGTCTGGGAGCCCTGGGTCGGGAGGAGGGGATCGCCTGCCAGGCGGTCGCGCTCCTCCAGCGCGCGAGCGACCGATGAGCCGAGCGAAGGCGGCTCCCGCCCGGCTCCGCTTTGCACCCTCACCGACCGGCTCGCTCCATTTGGGCAATGCGCGCACCGCCCTGTTCAATTGGCTCGTTGCCCGCCAGGCCGGCGGTCGGCTCGTTCTGCGTATCGAGGACACCGACCTCGATCGCGAGCAATCGGGGGCGGAGCAGGGCATTCTCGACGATCTGCGCTGGCTCGGCCTGGACTGGGACGAGGGACCCGACGTCGGAGGGGAGTACGGTCCATACCGACAATCGGAACGGTCCGCTGGCTACCTCGACGCCGCGAGGCAGTTGCTCCGAGCGGGGCGAGCGTATCGATGCTTCTGCGAGGAGAAAGGGCTCGAGGCCGAGCGACGCGAGCGCCTGGCCCGAGGAAAACCGCCGCACTACGGCGGTCGTTGCCGCGGCATCTCGGCGGACGAGTCGGACCGACGGGCTGCGGCAGGCGAACCCTTCGCGATGCGGTTCGTCGCCAACCTCTTTCCGCAGGCCGGTGCCGAGACGACGGTCGGGTTCGTCGACCGCTTGCGGGGTGCCGTCGAGTTTCCCTTGAAGGAACTGGGAGATACGGTGATCCTCCGACGCGACGGTAGGCCGACCTACAACTTCGCCGTCGTGGTCGATGATGCGGCGATGCGCATCGACCTGGTCCTGCGCGGAGACGATCACCTCTCCAACACGCCGCGACAGGTGTTGCTGTTCGAGGCGCTGGGCTGCCGCCCACCGGAGTTCGTACACCTGCCCATGGTCCGCGGCTCCGACGGCGGCAGGCTGAGCAAGCGACACGACGCCGTCTCGGTTGGCGAGTACAGGCGGCGCGGGTATCCGGTCGACGGGCTGATCAACGCGCTGGCCCTGCTGGGCTGGGCGCCGGGCGAGGACCGAACGCTGGTCGGGCGTGACGAGCTCCTCCGCGAATTCGACATCGACCGCATCAACCGCTCACCCGCGACCTTCGACGAGGCCAAGCTGGATTGGATCTGCTCCCAACACATTCAGAAGATGCCGGGAGAGCGTCTCGTCGGGCCAATTCATCAGCGGCTGGCCGTTGAGGGTCTCTTGCCTCGTGAATTGCCTCCGGCAGCGCGGGATTGGATGGTCGATTTGGGAGCGATGGTCAAGAACTCGATCAGTCACTTCGACCAGGTACCGCAGCGTTGTGTCCCGCTGTTTTACGACGGGGCCGCTCCGGACGACGAGCAGACTCGAGCGGTCTTCGAGGACCCCGGAGCCGTCCGCGTCGTCGAAGCTCTGGCGAGAGACGCTCAGCGTTGGCCGCCGCTGGATCTCGAATCCTGGCAGAGGGTCAAGGCCGAGGTGAAACAGGATACCGGAGCGAAGGGCAAGGCCCTGTTCCGGCCGTTGCGGGTCGCGATCACCGGCCGAACGTCGGGCCCGGAGCTCGACGCGCTGGTCCCGCTTATCGAGCGCGGCAACGTTCTGTTCCCCGAAAGGATCAGGAACGTAGCCGACCGCGTTCGCCGGACGAAGAGTTGGCTCGCCGCGAGGTAGGGCGCGGCTCGGCCGAGCGAGCGCATGTGGTCTTCGGCGTCCAGCCGGTGCAGGAACTACTGGCCGGGCGCCCGCGCGACGTCGAGCGCATCTACGTGGCCCGCGACGCCAGAGGGCCGGTGGGGCGAATCGTCCGCGCGGCGCGGCAGACCGGGATTCCGGTGACCCATCTGGACAGAGAACGCCTGGCCTCGAAAGTCGGACGCCGGGGCTCCCATCAGGGAATCGCTGCCCTCGTGGCCCCGGTGCCGTACTCCACCGTTGATGAACTGGTCGCTCGGGCACGATCCAAGCCGGACGGAGTGCTCGTCCTGGTGGATCGGGTGACCGATCCGGGCAATCTCGGCTCGATTCTGAGAACTTGCGCGGCTGCCGGGGTCGACGGGGTACTCCTGAGCCGCGACGGTACGGCCGGGCTGACCCCGCACGCGGTCAAGGCCTCGGCGGGCGCGGTCGAACGGATTCCGGTGGCCCGGGTGCCGGCGCCGGGACCTCTCGTTCAAAGACTTCGCAAGGTCGGCTTTCTTGCCTTGGTTCTGGCTCCCGCCGGCGAGGCCTCCTGGGATCGGCTCGATCTGTGCGGCCGGATTCTGCTCGTGGCAGGAGGGGAGGAGCGGGGCCCCCGACCGGGTGTCGCGGCAGCGTGCGACACGAAAGTTGCAATTCCTTTGGAGAAAGGAATCGACTCGCTCAATGTCGCTGTGGCCACGGCTGTGATACTTTTTGAGGCGCGGCGCCAGCGGAGGGGTGCGAATCCGGGGCCTTGAAACCCATGGGGCTCGCTGTTAACATCTGCCGTTTGTGTGCGGGCTGGCGTAGCTCAGTCGGTAGAGCAGCGGTTTTGTAAACCGCCGGTCGGGGGTTCAAGTCCCTTCGCCAGCTCCAGTAAGGAGTTGGGCCGGGACCTCGGAGTGAACGACGTCGGCCGTCGGTGGGCGGGCGGCAACGCGGTAGGCGAGGTAGCGCAAGGACGAACGCCGGGGCCGGGCAACCGACCTCATCGAGGAAAAAAGAGTTTGGAGGGGTGCCCGAGTGGTTAAAGGGAGCAGACTGTAAATCTGCCGGCCTTAGGCCTACGAAGGTTCGAATCCTTCTCCCTCCACCAGCGCCTCCGAACGGCGACGGGAACGCCTTCGATTGAGAGCCGGAGGGTTTTGGAAGATTCGAGCGGGAATAGCTCAGTTGGTAGAGCATCAGCCTTCCAAGCTGAGGGTCGCGAGTTCGAGTCTCGTTTCCCGCTCCAGAATTCGGAAGCGTTGGCTTTCGAAGGCGGTGGCGAGGTCGGCTGGCATGAGCGGCAATTGCGGTACCGCGCCCATGTAGCTCAGTCGGTAGAGCACTTCCTTGGTAAGGAAGAGGTCACCGGTTCGAATCCGGTCATGGGCTCCACCGTTCGACGCGAACCAGGATTGAAACGGGCAGGTAGGACTGCCAAGTACAGCAAAGAGGAGTAACGATGGCCAAGGAGAAGTTCGATCGTACGAAACCGCACGTAAACGTGGGGACGATTGGGCACGTGGACCACGGCAAGACGACGCTGACGGCTGCGATCACGCAGATCCTGGCGAAGAACAATCCGAAGGTCGAGGTGCGTTCGTTCGATTCGATCGACAACGCGCCGGAGGAGCGCGAGCGTGGGATCACGATCGCGACGGCGCACGTGGAGTACGAGACGGAGAACCGTCACTACGCTCACGTGGATTGTCCGGGTCACGCGGATTACATCAAGAACATGATCACGGGTGCGGCGCAGATGGACGGCGCGATTTTGGTGGTTTCGGCGGCGGACGGACCGATGCCGCAGACGCGGGAGCACATTTTGTTGGCTCGTCAGGTGGGCGTGCCGGCGATCACGGTTGCGCTGAACAAGGTGGATATGGTCGATGATCCGGAGCTGCTGGACTTGGTAGAGCTCGAGGTTCGAGAGTTGCTGAGTCAGTACGAGTTTCCGGGAGACGAGATTCCGATCGTGCGTTTGTCGGCGTTGAAGGCTATGGAGGGCGAGGCGGATGCGGAGAAGGACGTCCTGGAGTTGATGAAGGAAGTGGACACCTACATTCCGTTGCCGCAGCGTGCGGTGGACAAGAGCTTTCTGATGCCGGTGGAGGACATTTTCTCGATTTCGGGTCGTGGCACGGTGGTGACGGGCCGGGTCGAGCAGGGCAAGGTGAAGATCGGCGACGAGATAGAGATCGTCGGCATTCGCGAGACGCAGAAGAAGGTGGTCACGGGCGTGGAGATGTTCCGCAAGCTGTTGGACGCGGGCGAGGCTGGCGACAACTTGGGCTTGTTGTTGCGCGGAACGGAGCGCAAGGACGTGGAGCGCGGCCAGGTGGTGGCCAAGCCGGGTTCGATCACCCCGCACACGAAGTTCAAGGGTGAGGTGTACGTGTTGACGAAGGAGGAGGGCGGCCGTCACACGCCGTTCTT